>Ga0081539_10001463_pt1 | contig 40106 bp, 28 predicted proteins | sample TabmetS4T2R2_FD_71023 | JGI IMG/M metagenome (GOLD analysis project Ga0081539, IMG submission 71023) | Tabebuia heterophylla rhizosphere microbial communities from the University of Puerto Rico - S4T2R2 | ecosystem: Host-associated > Plants > Roots > Rhizosphere ... | reverse complement strand
TGTCACTGAATATCGGATCGCCGATGGAGTCATTCTGATTTACACGAGGTCCCTGATTTAATTGAATTGAATTTCTGACATATTGATATTGATATCCGTAATAATCACTATTCTGATAATTTTGATAACTATTAGAACCGAGCATCATTTTTTTCCTGTAATTGTCTTCAGGGCTCATATCCAGTTCAATTACATCTGACAGGCCATCGTTGTTAATGTCAATAATATCCTGCCCCATTCCATTCGCTGAGGTATGTTTAAAATAAGTCGTGGCCTTATCTGTAAATGTACCGTCGTGGTTATTTATGTAAAGGAGATCATTGGAATTAAAATCATTGGTAACGTATATGTCCTTCCAGCCATCTTTATTGATATCGGCAATCGTAGCACCGTGACCATAACCCTCAATTGTAACTCCTGCCTGTTTTGTTACGTCAACAAATACCGGATGATGCAATTGATTGTTCCAATCATTCCTGTACAGCCTGCCTGTGCTTGGGAAAGAACCATCGGTGATTTTTGGACGATATATAGAAGGATTATTTCCGGTTATGATTTCGTTTACCGTGATATAAACATCCAGGTCGCCGTCATTGTCATAGTCAAAAAAATTAGCCATAGTGGAGTGCGTAGTATCATTTAAGCCATACTCGCTTGCCATATCCTTAAAAACCGGAATGCCGTTATTATCTAATCCCTGGTTGATGTAAAGCAGATTTTGCCTTTTGTTTGGGACTTTAAGAATAGTAGCACAAACATACAAATCTTGCCAGCCGTCGTTGTTGACATCGGCGATTGTTACTCCAAGACCAAAACCGATTTTGCTGCTGTAAATTCCTGCTTCTGCAGTAACATCAACAAAATGTGCCTCCCCCTTACCCCCTCCGGTGGAGGGGGACAAATCGTTTCGAAATAATTTATTTCCTCCTAAAGTATCGGGATGTAAACGCTCGTCTTTGATTAGATCATAATTAGCAACAGAGCGAAAAGAGTTATTGAGAAGATAACAATCCAAATCACCATCATTGTCATAATCAAAAAAAGCAGCATGAGTAGATAAGCCGCGGTTGTCTAAACCGTATTCTTTCGCCTTAGGGGAAAATGTAAGATTGCCGTTATTGATGTATAGTTCATTGTTACGCTTTTTTCCTTTAAGGTCGCCGGATTTGCAAACATAAATGTCTAACCAACCATCTCCGTTTACGTCAGCCATCGTTACTCCGGTTGACCAAATACTGTCTGATGCAACACCGGCTTTTTGAGTGATGTCTTCAAACTGAAAATCTCCTTTATTTAAATAGAGTTTGTTTGAGTGTTGATTTGAACAGAAAAAGATATCGGGTAAGCCATCATTGTTAATATCACCGATGGCAACTCCGCCGCCATTAAAAAAATTACGAAAGGTATAAGGATTGAATTCCTCGGTGTAGGTAACGTTGTTTGTAAAATCAATACCCGTTATTGAAGAAGGAAGCAGCGTAAATAAGTGCGTATTGTTTTCGCTTGTATTGCATGAAGCTACCATTTGCAGGATGAAGAAAAAACTTATAATCAATCCCACATTCAACAAACATTTTCCTTCAAATATTTTCTTTACCATGAATTGGTGAATGGTTCAATAGTGAATGGTGAATCCTGCTACGAAGCTTGTCATTCCGACGTAGGAAAAATCTAATTCGAAATTATAATTCCTTAAGTAAAAGACATTGAATGGTGAATATAGCATATCGCAAATTATTGCAAAATATAAATCTTTTCTGCCTAATCGAGTACAGAAAATCAAACACCACCTAAACTAAAATCTCGTTTTTCAAAAATAAAGCAGGTAATAGACATTACCCGCTTCATAACTAAACTGCTTGTTTACTATATCAAAAAAACTTAATAACCGGGATTTTGGTGCAAATTTTTATTCGCATCCAAAACAGTCGCCGGTATCGGGAAAATATTTACGTGATCGTTGGGATCTGCAGGATGAAACTGGAATGCTTTGTTGTAAGTTCCAAAACGTATCATATCTTGTCTTCGTGTTGTTTCAAAAAACATTTCTCTTCCGCGTTCAGCCAAAAATGATTGAGCAGTCATTGTTGCGTAAGGAGTAACGCCGCCATGTGTCGTTCTTATCTGGTTTACCAAAGCAAGAGCAGTAGGATCATTCCAATTATTCGCCTTCCGGGCAAGCGCTTCGGCTTTGGTAAGGAGAATATCTGCATAACGGAATAACACCCAGTCATTGCTCAATTGTCCTGTCATTCCCGTGTAAAACTCATACTTGCCGATGCGGGCGCCTGACTGTCTCCATGCTCCCGGTTGGAGTTCATTCATGTAAGGCGTGAAATGAATCCATGGACCATCGGGATCAGTAGCGTCTGCGGCTCCGTCTGTTAACGGAGTAACATGGTCGGATTTATATTGAGGACCCACAATGAAATTGTTTAACCTTTTATCCACTGTACCGGTTGTTGGCGTGCCTTTAGGATCAAGACCTACAACTGCTCCCTGTGGTCCCGGATTTTGTGCCGGGTCAATGTAAGAATTATAAAACTCTGCAACAGATGCCCACCCATTCCATGGCTGACCGGACATCTTGTAAGTTTCCTGACTCTCCATGTGTAAGGTCATATGCGGCAGGTTAAAGCCGGTTGCTTTTACATCATCGTAAGGAATAACCCAAATCGCCTCCGTAGAACCTTTATTGTCTTTTTTGAAATTGTCACTGTAGTTAGGCATTAAAGCAAATTTGCCTGAATTAATAATTTCGTCACAGGCGGCAATGCATTTATCCCATTCGCCAGTAGTGCTACCTGTGAACACTTGTGCATTCAGGTACAACTTTGCCAGCACTGCTTTGGCGGTATAATAATTAACGCGACCATAAGTAGCGTTATCACCGGGACCTGTTTGGGCTAAATCAGGCAATGCGGCGAGCAATTCTTGTTCCACGAAGTCATATACTTCCTGGCGCGTATTATTCGGTGGTGGATCTGTTTCGGTAAAGTCGGTACTGATAGGAACATTGCCAAACAAATCGAGCAACCAGTAATAATAAATAGCTCTTAAGGCTTTTAGCTCCGAAATAAACAAATGATAGTCAACGCCACTTGTGGAAGATTCCAGTTGGGCTAATACCCGATTACAAGTATTAACGCCCCTGAATAAAAAGCCCCAGGTATTTTCAGGTCCCCCATCATTAGGCTGATACGTATGAAGTTTAAGCCTTACCCAGTGACCACCATCACCCCAGTCGGGTCCGCGTGTTGGAACCACAATCTCATCGGTAGGCACTTCTTCTACCCGCATAATATTACCATCTGCGCCAAAGCTGCCGTATAAATTTGTATAGGCTGCTGCCATCAGGGCAACAACTTCAGCATCGTTTTGGCCAAAATTTACATTCGTTGGCTGGCCATACAGCAAGTCTGTTTCATCAAGTTTAGTACACGAAGCAAGGAAAATAATGCCGACCAACGAATACTTTACAAAAGTTATAATTCTCATATCTAAAAAATTAATGAAGGATTAAAGATTAAAATTTAACATTCACACCAAAAGTATAAATACGGGTTCTAACCCATGTATCTCTCGCATCAACGCCGGGTGCCAGAATGTTCCCCCCATAGCTGTAACGCACTTCAGGATCAACACCGGTATAATCAGTTATTACAAACAAGTTTTGCCCGGTTATATAAGCCCTTAAGCCCTTTATTACATTACCGTTTTTAAAATTGAAAGTGTAACCAAGCGTAGCATTATCCAATTTTACAAATGATGCTTTCTCAACAAAAAGGCTGCTGAATTTTTGCGCATCATTTATATCGGGATTGAAATATTTTGTTTTTACAACATTATAGCTTGCTATAACCGTGGGAGCTGAACTTTCAAAAAATGCCCGGTAGGTATTTACCAAATCATGCCCGAAAGAGCCCCTTAAAAAGAAATTCAAATCGAAATTTCCATAACGGAAGGTATTAGTCCAGCCAATTTCAAACTTTGGAAGACCACGTCCGATTTGAGTTTCATATGCTTTTTCATCGTTCGTAGTGCCTCCCTTACCATCATCAAATAAAAATTTACCATTTTCATCTACGCCTCTAAAAACAGGTCCCCAAATAATTCCTATATCTTCCCCTTCCACCGCACGGGTAATTTGAGTTTGTTCCTGACCGGGCGAACCAAGATTGCTTGCGCCAATTACGGTACCTGCCAAGTCCGGATTTAATTTGGTAAGTGTGACTTTGAAAGTTGAGAAATTAACTGAAGCATTCCAGCCAAAACGGCTGTCTTTGAAAATGTCATAAGCTACAAGTGCTTCCAAGCCTTTGTTTTCCAGGGTACCGATATTTAACCATTCCTTGTCGGTAGGGTTAGGTGGTACGGGAACAGTGGCATAAAAGAGAAGATCGTTGGTCTTGCGTTTGTAATAATCAACGCTTCCGGTGAAACGGCTGTTAAATGCCGCAAAATCTAACCCTAAATCAAATTCACCCTTTCTTTCCCATTTCAGATCAGGATTGGCATTTCGGGCACCTTGATAAGTTGGAATATAAGTTCCGTTATAAGGAAAGTTTTGACCAGTAGGTGCGTATGAGAATTGTGAAAGATAGGGACTCGGCGGTAAGGCACCGGTAACGCCATAGCTTGCTCGTATTTTAAGTAAGTTTACATTATTAAGATCCGTTATTTTACTAATATCAACCCCTCCACTTACAGCAGGGAACATGCCCCATTTATTATTTACGCCAAATGTGGTTGAACCTTCTCTTCTTAAGCTGGCAGATATATTGGCAATATCCTGATAGTTAAGATTGACTCTGCCAAAAAAAGCAATAAGCCGCGAACCGTTTTTATAACTTGTTGCAGTGGCTTTACTATTTTTGAAATCACCGGCACTTGCCAGATTTTCTGAAGTTAGGTCGGTTAAAAAATCACCCGCCTGAATCAAAAATCCATTAAATAAAAAGTCCTGGTACGAATAACCTGCAACGGCTGAAAGACGTATGTTGTTTAACATGTTTTTGTCATACGACAAAGTAGCTTCAAACAAGCGGTTGTAGGCTTCGTCATCTTGTTTTTGTGCCAATCCGTTGCGCGTAAAACCGCTACCGCCGCCAATAAGGCGGGTATCAAAAGCTGTTTTAGGCAAATACACCCATCTGTAAGTGCTTGAATATTCCTGGGCATAGCGACCGGCCAATTTTAGTCCTTTGATAATTTCATAAGAAGCCGTGCCATTTAGATTAGTTCTTTTTAAAATCCCATGGTTTACGTTTTGTTCCAATACTGCAAGGGGGTTTGCATATTCCACAAAGTTTTGCTCCACATATCCGCTTCCTGTATAATTCAGTCCGGTACCGGCAGAGTCTGTAGTGTGAAGCGGTGCAGTAGGATTGAATATGGTTGCATATTGAAACGCCCTGTCCCATCCTAATTGAGAAGATCTTCTTGTACCGGTTAAATCGAGAGTTAACGTGAGTTTATCATTTATAGCCTTTTGCTGAAGTCCCATGTGTCCGTTAAGTTGATTGAAACCTGTTCTGATAGCGACACCTTCTACATTGCGAAAGTTTACAGAAGCAATATAGCTAAGCCCTCCTGTTCCGCTTCCCGCAAGAGAAAGATTATGAACATGAGAAATAGCAGTTCTTGTAATAGCTTCATTCCAATCGGTAGCAGCGCCAAGGTCGTTACCGCCTGCTGCTTTATATTCTTGTGCATTCATGTGGGAAGTGAACTCAGCAGGTTCTTCTGCTGTTATACTTCCATTATAAGTAACTGTGCGACCCGGTCCCCCTCTTTTTGTTGTGATAATAATTACGCCCGAAGAGCCGCGAGTACCATAAATAGCTGCAGAAGCAGCGTCTTTTAAAACATCTACGCTTTGGATGTCGTTGGGATCAACTGTATTAATGTCGGCGCCAACCTGTCCATCAACAACAACTAAAGGCGACGTATTTGCTCCAAGAGTTGATAATCCGCGCAAGCGAATTGTAAATGCTCCATTTGGATTACCTCCCGGTCGCGATATGGACAATCCTGCCACTTTGCCTTGCAGCAATTGCGCTACATCACTAATATTTCCTTTATTAAATTGCTCGGCATTAACTGTAGCAATAGCGGCTGTTACTTCTTTTCTTTTCTGTGTACCATAACCGGTTACCACTACTTCGTTCAACTGACCAGGTATAGGTGTTAATTGAAGATCAATTGTTGTTCTGTCACCAACAGTAATTTCCTGTGTGGGATATCCGATATAGGAAAATACCAGCACGGCTTGTTGGTTAGGAACGTTTATCGAAAAGTTACCCGTAGCATTTGTAGTTGTTCCGGTTGAAGTTCCTTTTAGAATTATTGAAACTCCTGTTAAAGGTTGATTACTGTTGTCTGTTACTTTGCCTTGTACCGTAGTTTGCGCATGCAATACATTACATACCAGTGCAAACACAGAAAACAAAAACGTTTTTTTAAATTTTCTTTGCAGTGAATAATACATAAGCTTGGCTTGAGTTAGTTTTTGAAAATAGATTGTACGATTTTCGCTATACACCATTGTGTTTCACTTAATTTAAGAATCATCTCCCCATACTGTGTTAAATGATCTTTTGAAAAGAGAACAATTGAATTGAATCATACAGCAGTTAATTATTGGTGCTTATTTTAATAAAAATTGTCGAATGTACACTAATCCTTGAGTGTTCAATGTTAAGCGGGTACATACTCTATGCTAATTCTCATACAGCGTTTCTGATTTTTGTTGTTAGTGATGGTTTTGATTTTGAGAGAATTTTTTGTACAGAAAAAAAATAATGCTGGTTATTTTTTCCTGAGCCAATCGTTTTGTCAACATAAAATAAGTGTAATTTTGACAATTAAAAAAATTTTTTTTCTAACATTCAAAGCTATTTTTTAAATGCAGAATACAGGGCGGTCATTTGTACATAAATAGGGTTGAAATGTTAACAGGGCTAATGTAAATCATGCTATTACTTCACTTTGGGATAAAACAGCCCAAGGAGATTTTATCAGAATTAGGCAAAATTCTCCTTGCGATTTTTATTTTGACATTCTCTTGCCACAAATATTTTTTTGCTATCTTACTTGGAATAGAATAGAAAACACTTACAGGATTATCGCTAAAAATTCGGTATAATTCGTGTAATTCGTGACTATAAACAACCGCTTATGAAAATCGAAGAGATTAAAGTTTTGAAAGGACCTAACTACTGGAGCGTTCGCCGTTCCAAATTAATTCAAATGCGTTTGAATTTAGAAGAGCTTGAGCAACGTCCTACCAATAAAATAGATGGTTTCTTAGAGCGCATGCAAAAGTTAATGCCGAGCTTATATGAGCACCGTTGCAGCGAAGGTGCACCCGGCGGATTTTTTAATCGCGTACAGGAGGGAACATGGATGGGGCATGTTATTGAACACATTGCACTGGAACTGCAAACACTCGCAGGAATGGATTGTGGTTTTGGTCGCACACGCAGCGCGGGTGAAGATGGTGTGTATTATGTAGTGTTTAGCTATATGGAAGAGGATGCCGGTGTTTACGCAGCAAAAGCTGCAGTTCGAATTGCGCAGGCTTTGGTTGATGCTACGGAATATAATTTAGATGAAGACATTCAGTTCTTGCGTGAGATACGTGAAGACACACGACTCGGACCTTCCACCGGTTGCATTGTAGAAGAAGCAGCAAAGCGTGGTATTCCATATATACGCTTAAACAAACAAAGCCTTGTGCAACTCGGGTACGGTATGCATCAAAAAAGAATTCGTGCAACCATTGCAAGCACTACCAGCAACATTGCAGTTGACATAGCATGCGATAAAGAAGAGACAAAAAATTTGTTGAGCGCTGCAGAAATTCCTGTGCCCAAAGGCACTGTTGTTCGCAGCGAAGAAGGGCTCAAAGATGCTGTTGAACGTTTCGGTTATCCTCTCGTAATAAAACCAATTGACGGTAATCATGGCAAAGGCAACACAACAAACATCACTACATGGGAACAGGCAGTAAAAGCGTTGGAAGCTGCGCAGAAATATGGCAGAGGTGTGATAGTTGAAAAATTTATTATAGGTGTTGATTTTCGTGTGCTTGTCATCAACTATAAATTTATTTGTGCGGCGTTGCGCACACCTGCAAGTGTTGTTGGTGATGGTGAACACGACATTCAATGGCTGATTGATGAGGTGAACAAAGATCCGCGTCGCGGCTATGGTCATGAAAAAGTGTTAACACAAATAACGATTGATCAGTTCACGCAAAAAATGCTTGATGAAAAAGGTTATACTTTTGAAACCGTTCCTGAAAAAGATGAACTCGTTTTATTAAAACCAACAGCAAATCTTTCAACCGGTGGTACCTCAACCGATGTAACGGATGAAGTGCATCCCGATAATATTTTTATGTGCGAACGCATTGCAAAAATTATCGGGCTTGATATCTGCGGTATTGATATTATGGCGCCCGACTTGCGCACACCTGTTTCAGAAAATGGCGGTGCTGTTCTTGAAGTAAATGCTGCTCCCGGTTTTCGCATGCACATAGAGCCCTCCGAAGGTTTGCCACGCAATGTTGCAGAGCCAGTAATAAACATGTTGTTTCCCAATCTAAGCGCCGGTCGTATTCCCATTGTAGCCATTACAGGAACAAATGGCAAAACAACTACCACACGTTTAACGGCTCACATCTGCAAAAGCGCAGGGAAAAAAGTTGGATATACAACAAGCGACGGCGTATATATTCAAAACCAACTGATGATGAAAGGCGATTGCACCGGACCTATGAGTGCACAATTTGTGTTGAAAGATCCAACGGTTGATTTTGCCGTACTTGAATGCGCAAGGGGAGGAATTTTAAGAAGCGGTCTTGCATTTCAAAACTGCGATGTAAGTATCGTTACAAATGTTACAGCAGATCATATTGGATTGGGCGGCATTGAAACACTTGAACAAATGGCCCGCGTAAAAAGTGTAGTGCCCGAGTCAACATTTAAACATGGTTTCGCCATTCTCAATGCGGATGATGATCTTGTTTACGAAATGCACAAAGACCTCGATTGCAATGTTGCTTATTTTAGTATGGATGAAAAAAATCCTCGCATACAATCGCATTGTGCATTAGGTGGCTATGCAGCAGTATATGAAAACGGTTATGTAACGATTATGAAAGGCACATGGAAACTGCGCGTAATAAAGGTGCGTGATATTCCTATAACTTATGGTGGCAAAGCATTGCACAACATTATGAACACTTTACCGGCTATGCTTGCAGCTTATCTGTTCAAAGATATTTCTATTGAAGATATACGCACCGCATTAACAACGTTCGAACCTTCATCCTCACAAACACCGGGACGTTTGAATTTATTCGAATTCAAGCATTTTAAATTTCTTGTTGATTTTGCACACAACCCTGCAGGTCTTGAGTTGCTTTGCAATTTTGTAAGCAAGCTTGATGGTTCGCCAAAAGTGGGTATCATCAGCGGCACCGGCGACAGACGCGATGATGACATTAAAGAGCTTGGCAGAATTTCTGCAAAATATTTTGACGAGATCATTATTCGTCAGGATAAAAACCTGCGTGGTCGTACAGCCGAAGAAATTGTAAACCTGCTTGTTGAAGGCATCAACGAAATCAAAACAAAGGACATTCCTCTGAAAATTATTTACAAAGAGAAAGATGCGATAATGTATGCTTATGATAACGCAAAGCCCGGCTCACTCATTACTATCATGTGCGATGTTGTTGCCGAAGCGCTTGATCTTATAAAAGGTTTAAAAGAAAAAGAGGATGCAGAAGTGCGATTGAATGTTGAAGGTTGAAAGTTTAATATTTAATGTTTGTGCGGGCAGAAGTTTTTGATGGCATCGCCTGTTGTGTCACTCACTTGTGCTTTCTTAACTTTTGTGGAGCAATAAAACATTCTTACTTTACAAGCATAAGTCCAAGCAAGAGTCATTCACTCAACTCGTTCTTCAATTCATCTTTTGCTGCCATGCCTTTTTTACGCCAGACTTCCTTTCCGTTTTTATAAACAATCAATGTGGGCAACGTTGAAACATCGAGCTGTTGCATTACAGCAGTATTCATAGCATCAACTTTTACCAGCTTCAAATTATCTTTCATGTCGTTTTGCAATGAGTCAAGAACAGGTTCCATTTTTTTACATGGCAAGCACCATTCTGCGCCAAAATCAACAAGAACAGGCTTGTAACTCTTTAGTAAATTGTAGTAATCATCAATCGTCATTTGAACTACATTACTTGCAGATTCAACAGGTTTGTTTTCGAGCTTCCATTCCGTAAACCCACCTTTTAAATTTTCAACATGTTTAAAGCCATTCTGTTTAAGCCATTTTGCCGCCTCCCTGCTGCGATTGCCTGATGCACAATACACCAACACGGGTTTATCTTTATCGAGATACTGTATATGTTGAGTAAACTCCTGTTTATCCATCCAGTTTGCAAGTAATGCATTTTTTATATGACCCAAAGAAAACTCATCTATCGTACGCACATCAAGCAGTTGCACATCACTATCACTAAGATGTTGTTGAAAAGCGGCGGCATCAACCTCTTTGTCTTGAGCAGATTCGTTACAAGAAAAAAGAATAAATATTAAGAGTGGGAAAATTATATTTCTTACTGAAAACTTTTTACTCATCATACTCCACTGTTAAATTAAATTTCGATTCCTTAACTCCCAACACTGAAGCGGCAGCATCGCTTATGCGAAAACTTAAACCTTCATTTATCCTTAAATTATCAAGCTTCCACAACACTTTTGCATAAACACTTTTGCCGGTCGGGGAAAATACTTTTACAACTTTGCCGGACGGAATTTCGTTGGTTAGGATGTAATATTTTTTGTCTTTCCATCCTGTTGCGGTTTTAAATATTTTAGCCTCACCTGATAAATTTTTTATGTTGCCTCCCTTTGCCGAAAATTCCTTTCTGAAATAACCGGTGCTGTTGGTTGTTGGATTTGTAGTGCTTATATTTAATGGAGTTACAGTTTGTGTGTTCTTCGTTACCACAACAACAGATGATTGTGGAACGGGTATTTTGTTTATAGTATCAGGAATTGCAGTTTTACTCTCTTGTGTATTAGCTTTGTTAAGCGCAATTTCTGTTTTAGGTAATTGTGTATTTGATGTTTCTGTATTTGCTTGCCCTGTTTTTTGTTGCTGCCCATATCTTGAGGCAACCAAGTTTTTACCCGCATCACTTAACGCCAGCAGTTGGCCAAAATGAATGTGATCATCATTAAGATTATTCCATTGTTTCAACTGCTCAACAGTAACACCAAATTTTTTACTTATGCCAAACAAAGTTTCACCCTGCAAAACATAATGCGTTACTACACTTGTGTCTGCTGCACTCTTTACGGGTGTCTTTGTCGTTTCGGTTTTTTGTGTAGCATTTTTTTGCGCAACAGGCTTTTCTTCAACTGCACTTAGTGACGGTATTTTTATTTTTTCACCAACGAATAACTTGCTTTTTGCATTCATACCGTTGGCACGCATAATATTGCTTACTGTCGTATTGTATTTCTGCGCAAGCATGGTAAGTGTTTCGCCCTTTGAAATAGTGTGAACAGTATACTGTGCTGTTTGCGCATATAAACCAGCAGTGCCGAACACCAGGCAGCATAAAAACAAAAGAAATAATTTTTTCATTACACACATTTTAAGAACGCAGTAAAATTAATCCTTTAAAATTCTCCAGTTAGCCGGATAATAGTTATTGACACGATTGTGCAAAACTTTTATCCAGCCAAGGTTTACATTGCAATAATCAACAACGACCCAGCCTTTCATAATATTTTCCAACAACAAATCTTTCTTCTTTAAATACTTAATTGCCTGTTCATAATTTAAATCATAACGGGGAACATTTTCGTTCAACAATAAGCTCAATGCAAGCTCATGGCTTGGAATAAATTCTTTTCCTTTTACTGTTCCAACAGTAACTCCCGCTTTTCTTAAATAAAGATTTTTTTGCAGCAGCGCAACATCTTGCTTCCATAGAGAAGGAATAGCGATTATATTTTCGCGCTGCTTAAAGAAGAATAGCTCTTTATTTTTCATTACCCAATCCTTGGCAATATTTATTTCCTGTTTCGGCGCAGCCTGTAGCTGCGGATAGCGCAACGAAAAATTATCTCCATTATTCTTTCTAAACGCAGCAATAAAAAATCCTTCACCTTTTACTTTATCAGGAAAGAAACGGTAACCATAACCTTTATGCTTTTCACTTTCAACTTCCACAATTCCCCAATCACCGTCAACCTGCAACCTACAAGTTGCAACTTGTAACTCATTCATCATCCAATCAACAATATCTTCATCTTCTTCTTTTGAATATGAGCAAGTTGAATAAATAAGAATTCCATCTTTTTTCAATGCAGGGAATATATCCGCTACAATCCTTTGCTGACGCCGGCTGCAAAGCAAAACATTTTCTTCGCTCCACTCTTCAATGGCAGCAAAATCTTTGCGAAATAATCCGCTGCCGCTGCAAGGTGCATCCACAACAATTACATCAAAATAATTTGCCAAAGGCGTAAAATCCTTTGGGTCATTATTGGTTATAACGACATCATCACTTCCCCATTTTGTTATGTTCTCTACAAGAACAGATGCCCGTGACTTTATCACTTCATTCGAAACAATAAATGCGTTTTTAAAAAAGGATGCAAGCAAAGTGCTTTTGCCACCAGGTGCTGCACACAGGTCGAGCACCTTTAAGCCTTCAGTGTTTTCTCCAACCGTTTGTTCAAGCGCATGCCACAAGAACATACTGCTTGCTTCCTGCACATAATAGGCGCCGCCATGCAATAAAGGATCGAGTGTAAATGAAGGACGCTCTTTTAAATATTTTCCATGCGGGCACCATGGCACATTACCTTCAACATTAAACCTTAAACCCTCAACCTTAAGCAACTTTTCATCATTCATTCTCACAGAAACTACCTGTTTTCCGCTCTCATGTACAGTCTTGAAAGCTTCCCGGTCAAAGCCTTTCACGCCTTCCATGTAATTCAATAGTGCCGTTGGTAAAGTTTGATGCAATTCTTCTACATTTGAAGCAGCAAAATTATTGCAATCGTTTTAAAGCGTTCTTATGCGAAAGTTAATGTGTCAGCTTACATTGCTCTTGTGTTCTTTTGTTGTTACTGCACAAATGAAATATCCCGATAGTGAAACAGATGGGAAATATGTTACAGCGAACGGCGCAAAGTTATGGGTGGTAACAGTTGGCGAAGGTGATCCCATGATATTAATTACCGGCGGACCCGGGGCAGCACACATCGGCATGAGAAGATTCGATTCGCTTGCAAACGACAACATGCTTATTTATTATGACGCTTTTGGTCGTGGAAAATCTGATACTGCAAAAGATGTAAAAGAATATACGCTCGAACGCGATATTGAAGATGTAGAGGGCCTGCGCAAGTCGTTACATCTCAGGGAAATAAATATACTTGGTCATTCTTATGGTGGTGTGGTTGCACAAGGTTACGCAATAAAATATCCGGAAAATATAAAGCATTTGATTCTTGCTAACACGTTTCACAGCTTTATAATGTGGCAGGAGAATGATGACAACAGCAATCATGAAATAAAAACAAACTATCCCGAAATATGGGACTCGCTCATGATGCTCCGCAATCAGGGCTATATCTCAAGCGATACTCCGTGCATCAAACTTTACAGCAAAGTGCCGTATGGTTTTTTGTATGCATACAATCCCGAAAATTTCAGAAAGCGCAAATGGAAAAACTATCCCAATCCCTTCAATGATAAATTGTATTATCAGATGGTTGGCAAGGATGGTGATTTTATTGTAGGCAACGACATCGGCAATTTCGATTACCGCATGCAGTTAAAAAATCTTACAATGCCTGTGCTCATCTATGGTGGAAGATATGACCGTGTTGCAACTCCCGAAATGATGGTGAAGTATAAACAATATTGTCCGCAAGCGCATTTTATAATGTTTGAGCGTAGCGGACATAATCCGCAGGTAGAAGAACCGGAGCTACTTTTTAAAGTGATTCGCGAATTTTTGAAAGAGTAGTTTTCATGAACTTAGCTGAAGTGCTGGTATCACCGCCTGTTGTGTCACTCCCTTGTACGTTCTGTTCATATTTCAGCTATGCCGAATAAGAAGAATAATTTTTAGTATTATGTGAAACGTAGAACGTAAAACTCGAAACATACAACAATTTTATTTCAACTCCTTTATCTTAATGTTCCTGAAATAAATCGGTGCTCCCGCATGTTTGCCCTGAAACCCGATATGTCCATGCAGCTCTAATGAAGCCATTGGATTAGGCAACCATTTTGGCACATCAGTTCCATCCGGATTTTTTGTTCCGGATGTAAACAAACTCATATCACATTCATTTACCAATTCCCCATTTAGTACCACCCAAATCTTTTTGCCTTTGCATGTAATGGTATAATGGTTCCATTCACCCGCTTTTTTTACAGTATGTTTAGTCGCAGCCTGATGACCAAATATTGCGGCACACTGCCATGATGCTGGAGACTTTGCCCATTCATCTGCATAATCATCTGCAATTTGAATTTCTACCGAATGCGGTATCCATTCTTTTATCTCTGTGGCATGAACAATGACACCGCTATTTGTGCCCGGTGCATTTTTAAATTCAAGGTCGAGGATAAAATCGTCATAAGCATTGGCACTCCATATTGCTTCATCTTCAGAAGCTGTAAGAACGCCAGTGCTGTCTGTCCAAACACCTTTTGTATAAATCGCATTTGAAAGATCATCATTGAAAAGATTTTTCCAATCATCGCCTGTTGTATTGGGATGTTTATCGAAGGTCGTTTGTGCGGAAACCTGAAGATTGATGAGGCCAAAAATTGTAACAAAAAGCATGATGACATTTCTCATAAGTAACAATATTTAATGTAGCGATAAAAGTAATACAGAAGGATTACAATTTACAGATGTATTTTTTTAAGCTGCGTGCGCAGGGTATAAGCCGTGAACTATGAGCAATAGCTCGAAGCTCGAAGCTGACAGCTCAAAGCTTTTACTGCAGTACAAGAGTGCGACGCAACGGAAGTTTCATGCATATTCTTCACTCTGGCTCATAAAATCATTCCTTCCTTTACTCACAACTGACTACTCACAACTGACTACCCACTACTCACTTCACTATTAAATATTAGTTTAAACTTAAGTGAGGATTAAAAAAATTTTAACGCCTATAGTATCTCGTTTCTAAGTATTACCTTGATACTTTGTATAATTAACAATTAGCGATGAAAGCATTGTTTTATGCGCTATTGAGCGTTTTTTTAATTTGCCAAAGCCTGCCATTAGCTGCTCAAAAAATACGTGTTGAAAAAGAGCCGTCGTGGGTAACAAAAGACATGATAGATTACTCGAGCACTGCGTTGGACAAAGATGCAAAGGATGGCAGCGTTGACCTTGCATTTGAAAAGCAGGTTTCGGTGGAGCAACAATGCAGCTATTACAAAAAAGCGATTCGCATTATTTCCGAAGCAGGCATACAAAACAGCTCGCAGATTTCAAGAAGCTATGACCCTTCGTATGAGCAGCTAATTTTCCACAGTATAAAAATTATTCGGGATGGTAAAGAGATAAACAAGCTTGAGCCATCGAAGTTTAAATTAATTCAGCAGGAAACCGAATTAAGCAGAAGTATTTACAACGGCTCTCTTTCCGCCGTGTTGTTTTTGGAAGACGTGCGCAAAGGCGACGTAATTGAATACAGTTATTCCATTAAAGGTTTTAATCCGATTTTCAAAGGCAAGTTTGCAGAAAATTTTGACGCCGGTTTTGCTGTGCCCGTTTATAAGTTATATTATAAACTTATTACGCCTTCGAACAGAAATTTTACCATCAAAAACAGTTTGGCAAATGTTGAACCTGTTGTTACAAAAACACCGTCAAAAAATATCTACGAGTGGAAGCTTACCAATGTAAAGGCGGTTCATGAAGAAGACAAAACACCTTCGTGGTACGACCCTTACCCGATGATTATGGTTAGCGAATACAGCAATTGGAAAGAAGTGAATGACTGGGCCGTGTCATTGTTTCCAAAAAACGTTTCACTTTCGCCGGGACTGAAACAAAAAATTGAAGAGATTCGGTCGCACGGTACAACCGATGAGGAACGCATTTTAGCAGCGTTGCGTTTTGTACAGGACGATGTTCGTTACATGGGAATTGAAATGGGCGAAAACTCTCATAAACCCAATAATCCGAACAAAATATTTTCACAGCGCTTTGGTGACTGCAAAGACAAATCTTATTTGTTGTGCACGATACTTCAAGCTCTTGACTTGGAAGCGCATCCTGTACTTATAAATACGGGTTACAAAAAAACGATTCAATCATGGTTGCCTTCGCCTTTTGCTTTTGACCACACAACAGTGCAGGTGAACCTTGCCGGACAAATCTATTATTTTGATGCAACTATTTCTTATCAGCGCGGACGAATGAATGACATTTCATTTCCCGATTATCAAACGGGTCTGGTTCTCACCGATACAACTACTTCTCTTGCAAATATTCCATTGCAGGAAAATGGCATGGTAAAAACAAAAGAAGTGTTCACCATTCCCGATATGAATGGGAAAGTGAAGCTTACTGTTATAACAGAATACACGGGTTCCTATGCAGATGATATGCGTGATGAATTCAAAAATAACAGCATGTACGACATGCAAAAAAGTTTTCAGGATTTTTATGCGGGCTATTATGAGGAAGCAAGCGCTGTAGATAGTTTGGAAATTCAGGACGATGAGAACGATGGCACATTCACTATTACCGAACATTATCTTGTTGATAATTTTTGGGATGATAAAGATAAAATAAAGCAGGCTTCCTTCTATGCGTTTCTCATTAACAGCGTTTTGCATAAGCCAAAAGATGTTTCGCGCAAAATGCCTTTCGCAATTAACTATCCGGCGCATTACATTGAGGACGTTGAAATAAATCTTCCTGAAAATTGGGATGCGGAAAAATCTGTAAACAGTCTTAAGTGTGCCGCTTTTAACCTCAATGCACGATTCGATTACTTCAGAAAAAAAATTGTGTTGCACTACGAGTATGAAGCGTTGAAAGACTTCGTAACGCCTCAAGAAACAAAAGACTTTTTATCGGCATACTCAAAGTTTGAAGATAAGTTTGGATATGAACTTACATATAACTCAAGCGATGGCCGCATCAGTGATGACATCGCCATAAACACAAAAGCAAGTTTCCCGCCTGTTCTTATATTCTTTTTAGTTGCAGGTTTTGTTGTAGCAGTGGTGTGGTGGACGCGGAAAAGCAGAACATAGGTTTTTTTTGAGGTTAATATTTTTTATCAACCCAACTTGACTACTACTATTAAATTTTCTGTTGTGCCGCACTCTTTTACTGATAATAATTCTACGCAGCACAATCGAATATCTCACACGATTTAAATCTGTTACAATTTCATCTTAAGCAGAATAGCGATTGCTTTTCAATAGAGAATAAATCACAAATATTATTTATTGCACACTGTGACTATCTTTTGCTTTGTTATATTAGCACAACTCTTTATTTTGCTACAAAATTTAGCGTATGCCAAGTCTAATAAAGTGTCCCAATTGTAATCATCAGTTTCAGCCAACTGATGCTTTTAGAGAAGAGGTGCAGCGTGAGTTAAACAGTAAAGCAAAAGAATGGCTGGCAAGAAAAGAAGAAGAATATAAACAAAGAGATCTTTCATTTCAGCAACAATTGCAGGCAAAGGATATTGAGCTCAATAAAAAATTGACCGAAGAAAAACTAAGGCTGCAAACAGAATTGCAGGAATCAATACGCAAGTCAGTAACTGCAGATTATGAGAATAGGTTACAGTTGTTGCAACAGTCAGCACGAGATAATGAAGAGAAGTTAAGAGAAGCTCGCAAAAAAGAATTGGAATTTTTACAGAAAGAACAGGAATTAAAAAATAAAGAAGCAGAGTTGGAATTGCAGCTTCAAAAAAAATTATTGGAAGAACGAGAAAGACTTTCAACCGAAATAAGAAAAATAGAAGAACAAAAAATTACGCAAAGAGAAACTGAATTTAAAATGCGCATTGCAGAGTACGAAAAGAAAATGAAAGATCAGGAGAGATTGATTGATGAGATGAAGCGAAAATCAGAACAAGGGAGCATGCAGCTACAAGGCGAGGTTCAGGAACTCCTGCTTGAAAATATTTTGCACAACACTTTTCCATTTGATAAAATAGTTCCGGTTGGTAAAGGTATTCGCGGTGCGGATTGTATTCAAACCATCTGCAACCCTTATGGACAAGAATGCGGTAAAATAATTTATGAAAGCAAACGCACTACAGCATTCTCTATGGATTGGGTTGACAAATTAAAACACGATATGCGCACACAATGTGCCGATATAGCAGTGCTCGTTACGCAAACTTTACCAAAAGATATGGAACGCTTCGGCGAAAAAGATGGTGTATATATATGCACTTTTGCCGAAGTAAGAAGTCTTGCGAATATTTTGCGTTTAAATATTTTAAAAGCTTTTCAAATAACAAAGAGCCAAGAGAACAAAGGGGATAAAATGAATATGCTCTACAATTATCTCACCGGTTCCGAATTCGGTGAACAATGGAAGGCCATACGTGAAGGTTTTATGAGCATGCGGTTGAGCATTCAGAGAGAAAGAGATGCAATGGAAAAATTATGGAAGACAAGAGAGAAACAACTTGAAAAAGTTTTACTCAATGCCGCCCACATCAAAGGCTCCATTGAAGGTATTTCCGGCGCAGATGAAGTTAACTTTAATTTGCTGGAAGATAATGAAGCGTTGTTTGATTGAGCTGCCTCGTGTGAAACATAAAGTTTTTTGCCACCGAAAGCACTGAAACACGGAAATTTTAGAAAATTGTTGCTGAATTATATTTTCGATCTTGAAGGCATTGCCTCAACCACGCGAAGTCCATTTTTCCTTCGTTTCTTTGTTTCGTAGTGGTAAAATAAATTTCAACCATGATTCATGCAGCAGAACAAACAGAACATATTCGTCCCTCGCGCAGAAAGCCTATCTTTCCAGTGAATGAAAAGCTGCGTGAATACCTCGTACAGAACGGTCGCGAAATAAAATTGCCATCGGCATATAATGATTTACTCAACTTCACTTATGCTATTCCGCTTAAAGATAAATTTGGCAATAAAACTTTATGGGAAACGGTTAGCTACGATATGCGTGAATCGCAATACCTGCGCGAAAGCCTCGTAAAAATGTATGCAGTTTTAAAAACAGAAGGCGATCTTAGTTTTATTGATCATCTTGATGTAGCGCGAATTGATTTTTGCAGTTTTGGAAACAGTCAGCCGTTTCGCATTCGCATTGTAAACAAGTTTAATGATAATCACGATCACTATTACATAAAGCAGGCGGATGCAAGCCGAATTTATGGTTTGGAGCTGGAGCATTTACTCTCCCCAAACCGCATTACATTTCTTACACATCGCAACACGTTGGTTGAGGAGCATATTCCAGGTATTCCCGGCGATGTATTTGCAGAAAAATATCTCAATGATCCTGCAACAAATATTATCCGGTTTGCAAAAGAGTTTGTGAAGTTTAACGAGCGATGTTTTGTGCGTTTGCTGGGTGATATGCGCAGCTACAATTTCGTTGTAAACATAACACCCGATATTGATGACAGTTTTCAATACCGAATTCGCGCAATTGATTTTGACCAGCAGTGTTACGAAGGCAGAAAAAACATGTACCTGCCGCAATATTTTAAGGAGAATAAGCTCTTTGTTGAAAACGTATTAAAGCACCTCGATAAGGAAAGCATCGCTCAATATCAGACAGAAGAGCGCACACTTATTGCAACACGTCTCGTATCATCTCGCTATCGTGTAAAAGACCTGCTTGATATAATGCACGATGATAAAATATCAAAACCTGAAAAAATGAAACAATTGCGTGAAGAGCTTGCGGCATATTTTCATCAACCCGCTTTTTTGAGAAGCAAAACCATGGGGCAAATCGTAAAAACGCAGTTGAAGCAAACCCTGCGCAAGAGTGTGCTGCATATTCCCAAAACAAAAAGTGGATTTGATGATTGATGCAAATTGCAAACTATTACATCTTTTCAGCATTCTGTTTTTCCGAATCTGTAATGGTTGTTACTCCTACTCTGTCTTTTGCATTATGATAATTGCCCTTTGCTTGTATTAATTCTCCCGCCTTACCAAGACCAAATCTCGGCATGTTGTTATAAATGCATTCATAGCTTCCTTTTGGAACAAGATATGTTTCGTGCCATATACCAACATCGCCATTGCTTTTGATGCGTTTATTAAACTCTTGCCATGCAGGAAGATGCTGGGCGTCTTTATTTTTTGCATAAGCTTCTAACTTTTCAAACGACTCCCAGTATTGCACCATAATTGTCGTTCTGCCAAACCATGCTTGGGCGCTGATAAAACCAAGCTCTTTGTTTGCCGTTAATTCTTTCATCATTCTCGGCATTGCCATGGCAACGGGCAGCCATTTATTAAATTTCCAAAATTTATTAATTCGCATGCCGATTAGAAATACCACAAATGAATTATTCATTTTTGCAGTCATTCTTTCTTTGATTATCATAAGCGGTTATTTTTAGTACAAAGAATACGATTAGCAATTTAAAGAAGAATGATAAAATTAAAAATATTGCTACCGACAAAGAAATAAGCCCGTTTCGACTTTGAATTTAAAATCTCCCGATGCCATTTGCACAAAGATGAACGAAATGCGACGCAAGGGACGACCAAATAAACTTTTTTCACTTGCTTGATGAATGCGTTTTTATTTTTTATTTTATCAGCAACAGCATTTCATGGCATCGCCGGTTGTGTCACTCACTTCATCGTTCGGAAGTTGATTGAGCAAAGCGAATGGTGAGCAGTTATGATAAAATCTATTCATCGTTGATCATTGACTATTGACCATTCACCATTCAGTAATGCGTACTCATTATCTTTGTTGACGTTGCTGCCGTTAAAAATTTGAAAAAGATTATCACATCTACTGCATATCTTCGGCACAACTAAAAAACCTTTATCACTATAAAATCAAAATGACCATGCAATACAATCGCAGAAATTTTTTAAAAACGGCCGGCTTATTTACAGGAGGCTTAGCAGCATGTTCTTTTATAACAAAAGCAATGACAAACACAGGTACAAGCTTCAACGATTTAAAAACTTTTGGACTGCAACTGTGGACGATACAAGATGCAATGGGTAAAGATGCGAAGGATAGTTTAAGACAAGTATCAACATTTGGATATAAACAAATAGAAAGCTTTGAAGGACCAAAAGGAATGTTCTGGGGAATGAGCAACATAGAGTTTAAAAAATACATGGACGATCTTGGCATGACGATAATTTCATCTCACTGCGATATAAACAATACAGAAGCATTTGAAAAGAAAGCTGCCGAGGCCAGTGCAATTGGAATGAAATATTTAATATGTCCATGGATCGGTCCTCAAAAAACAGCCGATGATTATAAAGCCGCGGCAGACAAATTCAATAGGTGTGGTGAAATATGTAAAAAGAATAATTTGCGGTTTGCTTATCACAATCATGCATACAGTTTTACACCAATGAGCGATGGCAGTTTTCCACAGGATATTTTTATGAAGAATACTGATGCAACTTTGGTAGATTATGAAATGGATATTTACTGGGTTGTTGCTGCAGGTCAGGACCCTGTTGAATGGATAGAAAAATATCCCAATCGTTTTAGATTAGGTCATATAAAAGATCGAAAAAAAGATACAGCGCCGAAAGATCAGGATGCTTCATGCGATTTAGGTAAAGGTTCAATTGATTTTAAGAAGATCGCAAAACTTGCATCAAAAAACGGAATGCAATATTATATTGTTGAACAGGAGCAATTTGAAAACGAAACTACTTTACAGGCAGCGGAAAAAGATGCAAAGTATATGAAGGAATTGGATGTATGATTATGCGTGAAACGTTAAAAACGAGAGAGATAGATCGAGGTTATACATTTTATTATTTCAAAGCTTTTAATCCCCTGCAATTTTTGATACTTATTTTTTAGAGACTTAGATGAATCAATTTCAAATGACTAAGAAAAAGACATTTTATTTCCTGTTATTAATATTGGTGAACATATCAGCAAATAGCCAAACACTTATAACTTTTTCCGGTAAAATAACCGACCGCAGATCGAATGCAATAAGCAACGTGTATGTTCATTTGCTGAATACCAACATTGCAACTATAAGCAACTCACAAGGTGATTTCAGCATAAAAAATATTTCGGCCGGAAGATATATAATGCAAGCATCTGCCATTGGATATGCAACGGTGAATAAAGAAATTATTGTAAGCAGCAATAGTGAACCAATCTCTATTCAACTGCCAGAAGCATATAAACAATTAGATGCGGTTACTGTAACAGCAGAAAAAAAAGAAGAAGCATTGCAACGGGTGCCTGTAAGCATTACTTCTATTTCTTCGGCTGAAGTACGTGATTACAGACTGTGGAATACAAAAGAAATAACAGCAATTGTGCCCAACCTGTATTCCAATAATTCCGGTGATGAAAGAAATGTAACATCAATACGCGGCATTACAACTACGTCTTACGATCCCGCTGTTGCAACCTATATTGATGGAGTAAATCAATTTAGTCTTGATACATACATTCCTCAACTGCTCGATATAGAAAGAATAGAAGTATTGCGCGGACCACAGGGAACTTTGTATGGTCGCAATGCAATGGGTGGCGTTATTAATATTATTACCAAGCAGCCAACAAATAAAACAGACGGTTTTGCTGAATTAAATTTTGGCAATTATAATCAGCAGCGATTCAGCGCAGGAGTTCATACACCTGTTGTAAAAGACAAATTGTTTTTCGGCGCATCTGCCATGTACAATAAGCGCGATGGCTTTTATACCAACGAATTTTACAACAATTCATTTGATAAGCAATATGGAATAACAGGCAACTATTATTTAAAATTTTTACCAACTCCTAAGTGGGCATTTAGTTTGAATGTAAAACATCAAAACAACCGTAACAACGGAGCTTTTCCTTTAGTGTTTGGTGCAGATGAGGCATTCAATAACCCTTTCAAACTTTCACAAAATGCTGTTGGAAAAATGATTGATAACACTTTAGATGCATCTCTTGTCATCAATCATGTTGGTGAAGGTTTCAATTTTACATCGCAAACGGCATGGCAAAACAATTATCGTTATTATAATGCTCCACTCGATGGAGATTTTTCGCCATTAGATGTTGTGTCTGTTATTAATAATTATGGTAACAATTGGAATAATGTAAAAGTGATTACACAAGAATTACGGTTTACATCACCTGCAAATTCTGTATCACCTTTCAAATGGACAGCAGGCAGTTATTTCTTTCATCAAGATAACCCCACAAAACAAGCTACCTTTTATGGAAAAGATTCCTTCGTATATCATGTACCTGATATAGATTTTTCAACCATCAACATTTCAAAAGCAAAAAGTACTGGCGTTGCATTTTACGGGCAAATAAATTATTCGATTACTAAAAAACTTGAATTGATTGCGGGACTGCGTTACGATTACGAAAATAAAAAGCTTGCCGTAAGAGGCGAATATGAAAAAGAAGGTGTGGGCAATTTTGTAACACTGCCCGATACTTCTGCCAAAGCACACTTCAATGCAGTTTCGCCAAAGTTGGGTATAAGTTATCATGCAAGCGACAACAATAATTTGTATGCAACATACAGCAGAGGCTATAGAACAGGTGGATTAACACAACTATCTGCCGATCCTTCACAACCGCCGCTACATCCATACAAACCTGAATACAGCAACAACATTGAAGCAGGAATAAAAAATAATTTCTTCAAAGATCGTCTGCGCGTAAATGTTACTGCATTTGTTACACTGATAACGAACGCACAGGTGCCGACTTTGATATTGCCTGAAGCAATTACTGTTACAAAGAATACAGGTAAGCTCACAAGCAAAGGCGCAGAGCTTGAACTAAGTTCAACACCTGTAAAAGGTTTGCAGATTGATTACAATTTTGGTTATACGAATGCAAAATATAAATCGCTGAAAGTATCGTCGAACGGCGAGTCTGTTGATCTCGAAGGCAAGCATCAAATTTATACACCCGATGTAACTTCTATGCTTGCGCTTCAATACAGTTATACACTTAGTGCTAAGCAGCAAATTAAACTCGTTGTGCGTGGTGAGTGGCTTTATATAGGCACTGAATATTTTGATCTTGCCAACAACATAAAACAATCTCCTTATAGCCTGTTCAACACACGTGCGGGCATAAGCAGTAAATATGTTGATCTGTTTTTCTGGAGTAGAAATTTAGGAGACAAACATTATATCGCTTATGCGTATGATTTTGGTGCCGTGCATTTGGGTGATCCAAAAACATACGGCGTTACGTTGATGGCGAAGTTTTAGTTCGTGAAACGTAAATCGGAGAGATTGTTTCATAATCAAATTGTACGGTATATTTAGCTTGTGCTGAATAAAGTTTAGAAGGTACAAGTGAGTGACACAACGAAAGTAAAATAGTAGTGCAAAAGCTAAGTTCAAAAAAAATAAAAAAGGAAGGTTACAAAGCCTTCCTTTCTTTTTATTTATGCCGCACAATTACAACGGTACGTCTGTATCAAAAATAAAGCGCTGCGGTTGAGGTAATGGCTTGCGTGGAATCATTTCATCGCGCATGGCAGCATTGTAAATGAATGCTGCAACGATGGTCGCCGCTTGCTGTAAATCAGGTATTGATAAATGATCGTACACGTCCATGTTACTGTGGTGTGTTCGTGTTTCATACTCGAGTGGATCCTGAATAAATTGAAAACCGGGAATGCCCACCGCATCAAAAGATAAATGATCTGTTGAGCCGGTGTTGCTGCTTGTAATTCCGGTGGCACCCATATCGGCAAAGGGTTCGAGCCACGCTTTGAAAATGTCGCGAACCTGCTCGTTGTTTTGTAAATAAATGCCACGGATTTTTCCCGAGCCATTATCGAGATTGAAGTACACAGAAATATTTTTTTGCTCAGGTTTCAGATTCATGTCTTTGGGATCGCCAAAATGGTTTTTTACATATCCGAACGAGCCGAGCAAGCCCTGTTCTTCGCCTCCCCACAATGCAATACGAATCGTGCGTCGAGGTTGTACACCGAGTGCCTGCAATATGCGCACGGCTTCCATCATTACAATGCAACCTGCGCCATTGTCTGTGGCGCCTGTTCCACTGTGCCACGAATCGAGATGACCGCCCAACATCACCACCTGATTTTTTAAATTGGTATCGGTACCCGGAATTTCAGCAACTATATTATAACCTGTAAGATCATCGGTATAAATTTTATTTTGCACATTTATTTCAAGTTCTACTTCTTTCTTATCCTGCAACAAACGCTGAAGTTTTAAATAATCTTCTGTTGATACAACCATTTCAGGCAGCGGTGCTTCATAATTTTTTGACCATGAGGGCATGCCGTCAACAAACAACGTACCGTCTCTGCCATTGCCCTTTTCTGTAAGCAATGCAAGTGCGCCCTGCGATTGAAGATAAAGCCTTGCATAATACCCTTTCATAATAATAGGGATATAAAAATCGAGCATTTGTTTTGTGATCATGTAGGCATCGGGCAACTTGCTTAACACGCTGTCTTCATAACGCTTTGCATAAGGTTTAAATGCATCGCGAATTTTATCTGATGATTTCACTATCACAATTTTTCCTTTCAATTCTTTGCCCATTTTGGCAATACTTGCAGAATCGAGTTTATCGAGCAGCACAACTTTCGCAGACACTTCTTTTTTTGTTCCATTCGTCCATGCCACCGGATATGCAATAATAGGTTGATAGTATGGTTCTTTCATTGAAAGATATGATTCTTCAGTACTCCATCCTCTGCCAAACTCCCCCCATGCTTCGGGTCCCGCATTGTGCAAGCCCCACTGCTTTAGGATTTGAGAAGTCCAGTCAATTGCTCTTTTGTAGCCTGGGGAGTTTGTTAATCGCGGCCCGCACACATCGGTTATGTTATGTGCAATCATTTCAATTTGGGAATGTTGCTTTTCTTCGTCTTTAATTTTTTGCATTATTTGCATATCAACTTTTTCCTGTGCAAATGCGAACGAAGGAATCAATAAAAGCAAGGTTCCTGCGGATGTAAAAATATTTCTCATGTACATAGCAGTTAAGTTTTGAAGAAACAAGATAGTAAGAGTTGAAAAATCTACAATAAATTTCTGAAAATCAGACATCAGAAATTCAGACATCAGAGATCATACATTCCATATCCTTAACTCTTGCTAAAATAATACATTGTATTGCCGTTGTTGATATCAAAAATTTGATCGCTATAGAGCAAAATATCATCAGGAGTTATCTCCTGATATTTACTCATTTCTTCATTCATCAATTCAGCATTACCCAATAACTCGTAGTTGGCAAGACTGTTTGCGCGGCTCATTACAGCCATATCCTCAAATGCAATCATGCTCTCTGTCTTATTTTTTACTTTTTGCAACTCGGCTTCTGCAACACCTTGTTCTTTTAGTTTGCTTAACTCTTCTTCCACAGCTTTTTCTGCATCAGGAAGCTTTGCGCCTTTTACAAGTTTACCTTCTATTGCAAGAAGCCCCGCATCAACGCTTCCCATTTGATAACATTCTATATGACTAAACAATTGTTTTTCTTTTACAAGTGATTGATACAATCTTGAAGAAGCACCGCCACCAAGTATTTCGGTTATAAGCTCTGCTACATAATATCCTTTGTCTAACCTTGATGCAATATGCCATGTTTTATAAAATGCATCAAGAGGCACATCGGCAGCTACTTCTAAAAATCGTGGCGCTTTTTGTTTAGGTTCTTGTGGTAATTGGCGATTATATTTTTCTCCGCTTGATATAGAACCAAACCATTTTTCGGCAAGACGTTTTATTTCTTCCGTTTTTACATTACCTGCAACCACAAGGATAGCATTCACCGGACGGTAATGTTTAAAGAAGAAATTTTTTACATCATCTAACTGTGCATTCTCTATATGGCTCAACTCTTTTCCTATCGTCATCCAACGATATGGATGAACTTTATATGCAAGCTCACGCATCTTATGCCATACATCACCATAGGGTTGATTAATATAATGCTCTTTAAATTCTTCGCACACAACTTTGCGCTGCACATCCAAACTTTTTTTGCTGAAAGCAAGACTCAACATTCTGTCGCTCTCCAGCCAAAAAGCAGTTTCGATATTTTGTGAGGGTAACTGGCAATAATAATTTGTGAGATCGTTTGTTGTGTATGCGTTATTCTCTCCACCAGCTCTTTGCAAAGGCTCATCGTAATCACGAATATTTATACTTCCCCCAAACATAAGATGCTCAAATAAATGCGCAAAGCCTGTCTTGTTTGGATCCTCGTCTCTTGCACCCACATCGTACATAACATCTACTACTGCCATTGGTGTTGAAGTATCTTCATGTACAAGCACACGCAAACCATTGTCTAATACAAACCTGTTATAGTGAATCATAGTTTAAAAATAAGAGGGCGCAAGTTACGGGATTGTTGCGAGTGTTATAAGTTCCAAGTTGCAGGTTGTAGGTGGTAAGTGCGCGTTGAAAGTTTAAGATTTAAAAGTAAATGTTTGTTGAGTGATGGAAATTAGTTGATGTTTTACCACAAACAAATAAAGTTTGAAGTTGATTTATATTCTCTTCAAAGAGAAGATATGTAAGGGTGAGATAGAGGAATAAAGTTGAGAACGTACAAGTGAGTGACACAACAGACGATGAGTAAAGAATCATCAGCATGTCTCCAAAAAAACATTAAAGAATACTTCGGACTTTTATCGTTATTATTTTAAGATCACCATTTCTGCTGATGAGAACCTTAATTCTTGCGCCTGCATTTTGCAATAGCGTTTTATAGGCTTGTATGTTTCCTGATAAATTATTTTCAACACCAATAACGATATCGCCTTCTTTAAAACCTGCAGCCTCGGCGGGAGATTTTTTCATTATCTCGGTAACGGTAATGGTACCATTGATAATATACATGCCGAGTCCGCTGTAAGAGTAATCAAACGAATCAAGAAAATGTTTGTTTGGCCGAATGTATATTTCTTGTTCGGGATAATTTAAAACAACATTGAATCTTCTTAAAATATCGTTACCGATTAAACCACCCAACACCGGATATTGCGTAATATTATACTCATCGTCGAAAATATAAATAGGCACGTTGCGAAAGCGATAAGGACCCACGCGTACTTCTTTTATCACTGTTAGGTCCATTGATTTTTTTCCCCCCAAACCTTCTGCCACGGTTGGATACAATTTTCTTTTTTTGCGCAATAGTGCGCTATCCTGAACAAGATCCTCGTTCAGCAGCATGCACAAACCGGCGCCGGTGTCGAAATAAAATTTGCCTGCGATATTTGTGTTATCTCTTACCATTAATTGTTGCATAGGCAACGTTGAAAATTGCGGGTGCAACAAATAACCACCTCGCGGATATTTATAATTGCCCGGTGTATAAACATCAAAAGTTTGCTTTTCGTAATTGATTGAAACAATATAACGGCGAAAGAAACTGTAGCCTATAATTCCATCAATGCGTATGCCGTAGGCACTGGTAAGAATATCATAGTCGTTTATATGAAAATCGAGGTGCTCGACAGTTAATCCAGGCAAGTGCACTGAATGGTCATAAGTAAATTCAACCGTTTTCATACCTGCAATGCCGCGCACAGTTTTATCGGTCAATTTTTTTTCAACCTTAAGTTCTTCGGCGGTTGTAGAATCAAGCGAAATACCGCCGCTACCGGTATCGAGCACAAAGTTGAGCGAGTCTTTATAATTGTCTAAAGCAGCACGCACAATTACAATGCCACCGGTTAACATTACAAAAGGAACAGTAGTAACATATTTTGCCGGAGGATTTAGAACTTCCTGCGCATTTCCCCGTGTGCATAGGATAGAGAGAATAAGTATGTTCAGAATGATGTGCATGTACCCGGCTATAGTAGTTATTAAACTTTTATTTCGTGGCACAATTAGGTTTTTGGTTAGTAATCGTCAGACAAAATGAAGATACGCAGCAACCGAATATACACCAAACCTTTAGTACAGATATTTCGCAACTCATACTTATATGTTAACGCAGGCAATCGTAAATTTTTTTTTGAATCAACTGAATTGCTACTATTAAACTTCTGTTGTGTCACTCACTTGTACTTTCTGAACTTTACTCCGCAAGCATACAAAGCTCCAAAGTTGTATTCACCCAATTCTCATGGAACAATAAAAAAATTTTGCTGATCAGTAAAAAATTTTCTACGCATCTGTGATGTATAGCTCTTTGTGTCTTAATGACACAGAAGTTGTTTTATTTGCTGCATGGAAATCCGTTTTTTGTGTTTAATGCCACTGCAACACAAAGAAATTTTTTGGAATATTTTAATCTCGAGTTTTTGTTGCCTTTTAAGCAAATCCTTGTAAACAAATTACCAATTTTCCCTAATCTGTGATTAAGATATTCGCATATATATTAATGGCAGCCCGTAATTTTGTGTCTGCTATAACTATGTCGCATGAATCTTTCAGAACTGTATCAAAAAGCGCTTGAGTTTGGTTTTTTAACGGCAGAAGAAGGAGTTTATCTTTTCAACAACGCACCTCTTGCCGATCTTATGTTTGTTGCAAATGAACTTCGGCGCAAACAAGTACCTCATGGAAAAGTTACATGGCAAATTGACCGAAATGTAAACACTACAAACGTATGTATAGCCAATTGCAAGTTTTGTAATTTTTATCGTGTACCTGGTCATCCCGAATCATATATAACCGATATGGAAACATATCGCAGAAAAATAGAGGAAACATTCCGTTATGGAGGTGATCAGTTATTACTGCAAGGCGGGCATCATCCACAATTAGGTCTTGATTTTTATACAAAAACTTTCCGTCAGTTAAAGCAGGAATTCCCCAGTTTAAAATTGCATGCATTAGGTCCTCCGGAAATAGCGCATATATGCAAGCTCGAAAAAATGTGTCATCGTGATGTGCTTATTGCCTTAAAAGAAGCAGGTTTGGATTCATTACCAGGAGCAGGAGCAGAAATTCTTGTGGACCGTGTCCGCAGGCTCATCAGTAAAGGCAAATGCAGCGCAGATGAATGGCTTGCAATAATGTGTGAGGCGCATAAATTGAATATTACCACCAGCGCTACAATGATGTTTGGTCATGTTGAAACAATCGAAGAAAGATTTATACATCTGATACGTTTGCGTGAAGTACAACAAAAGAAGCCGGAACACGCAAAGGGTTTTCTTGCATTTATTCCATGGACGTTTCAGGATGTGGATACACTTCTTGCACGAATTCGCGGTGTGCATAATCTTAGTACTCCCGAAGAATATATACGCATGATAGCAATGAGTAGAATTATGTTGCCGAATATTAAAAATATACAAGCAAGTTGGTTAACGGTGGGCAAGCAAACTGCACAAATGTGTTTGCATGCGGGTGCAAATGATTTTGGCAGTATTATGATTGAAGAGAATGTTGTAAGCGCAGCAGGTGCGCCACACAGGTTCACATACAAATCAATTCAAAAAGCAATTAGGGAAGCAGGCTTTGAGCCGCAGTTACGCAACCAACAGTATGATTGGAGACAAATCCCGGATACGATTGAAGAACAGGTGATTAATTATTAATTGCAAACAAAAAGATTTTGTTTTACTTTTAAATATATGTAACCCTTTGTGATATCTTTTCAATGATACCGCAGTAAATTGTATGTTGAACATTAACGAAAAAAATCTCTGAACCTGCCATAAAAATATTTTGTGTTAGCATTCCTTTTTTTTCTCCGACAGAAAAAGAGTAAAAAATGTGCAGAGGATTTTTATATGTCAAGCAAATGAACTCTTGTGATCTGATTGAAATTGCTTCAACCAATTGAGCCAGTAACTATGAAAAATGATTTTATATTACATCTTAAGCACCCCAATATAAGCGAAGAAGATAAATTGTTTAAAGACCTTATCTCAATGCAAGAATTTCATGCCTCATTAATCTTCACCAAAACATTTAAAGACAGGAATGAAGCGATTTATAGGATAAAAATTTCTCCCTCTGCTTTGATAAAGCTCAAAAAAATACTTGATGCAAAATCAACTTACGAGTCTTTGGAGTTATTTGAGTATAGAGTTTGGTAAAACGTGACCAATGTATTTCGCTCATAACAACTTGCCTGCTTAACGTCTTCCTGGCGATCTCTGCGTCCTAATTCAAGAGACGCAAAGAACGCAGAGTATCGCAAAGAACATTCCGAAGCCGAAGTTGCATGGAAGAATTCAGAGCGCTCAAGTGAGTGACACAACGAAAGTTTAATAGGCGTGATGCTGCTAAGCAAATCACTAAAATTTCAGCACCTTTTTCGTCGGTATCGTGCAATCATTCAACGATATAAAAAACTGAACTGCCGATTATAAAAAGCAAGGGGCTCTTAGGAAAGTAATTTTAATGCATTAAACAAACCAACATTAAAATTTAAAATCCTAAGCCATGAAAGCTATTCTACTTATCATTTGTCTATTTACAACTGCGAGCGCCTTTTGCCAATTCGGTAAACGTACACAATTCGACACTAATGAGCCTCTGTTTAATAAAGCAATAGGATGCACAATGGGTTATAGTGCCAATGGTACGATCGGTAATTTGTCGAGTTCAATTAGCGTTGGTGTTCATGGCAACAGATTACCCATTAGTCTTATGGTTGGTGGCGGCTATATGGAGTTTAACTATAAAAGTACGTGGGGATTCAACGCCCTTGCTATGTTACGTTTATGCAAAACAGACTTTTTGAATCTTAATGGTTATTCTATGATATACAAACAGAGCGGAAAAACGCTCTATGAATTCGGCGGCAAGTTTGGGATATTTGCAAACGATCAGTCCATCGTATATCTTCAAACAGGTTACACTTTTGATAAGCCTGCGGGCAAAGCAGAACAATACAAAGCGGTTACAGTAGGTGCTTCGTTTTCATTGTTGTTATACTAAATGAAGTAAAAATAAATAAAGAGAGGATTCTTAATTACACGTGACACAATGCAAGGTTTTTGACCTTGCATTTTTTTATGGTCGTTTATGCAAAACAATATTACCTCAACAATTAGGTTACACATACGTAAATAAAAATATCCAAGTCGTTTTCGCAAGAAAAGCCTAAGCAAAAAATATTGGTTGAAATGGAAAACCATTGGAGCAGCCTGTTTGTCAGACAGAAATAAAATAAAAAGATATTTTTGATTTTATGCCAAAAAATACGATCCATGCTTGTGAAAAGTAAAAGATTTGAATGCAGAAATTATTCCCTCTTTAAATCCTGCGACGAAACCATTCGCCATCTGTATCGCTTCCTATAAAAACAGTTTCTTTACATACAATGAACATGCATTACTTTATTTTGAGACAACAAACTCCCTTCGGCGAGAACGTCTATAAATTTTTGCATCCGGTGCGAAAACATTTAAAAGCAGATGACCAACAAAATATTATCTTTCCCAAACGGATACCTATGGCACAGCAAAAAATTTAATTAGCTTGGGTATCGGGCAATGAAAAGAAGCGCAACTGTCAGGTGAGAATAATAATTTCTACTTTAAAGCATATCGTTTTCAACATCAAGGAATCTCCTCTGATGCGTAATCATAACGAAGCATAGTGCTCAATCAATGCAGCAACGCTATCCGGCTGCTCATTCACCACATAATGTCCGCTGTTTTTAATGACCTCGTTCTTTATGTTACTGCACCCATGTGCACGTAAAGCATCAGTAATTCTTGAACCGATTTTTCCGAAAAAAGAATTTTCTCCGGCAGCCCATACAAGCGGTACATCAAGTGCGCCTTTCTGCGCCGCGTTGAACTTTCCGTTTACAGGGAAAGCACGATACAGTTCAAACCCTGCATGCAGATGTTCAAGGTCTGCATAGGCTGACGCAAAGTGCGACACCTCAGCATCGCTAATATGAAAAGGATCGAGAATGAAGTGGAAATAAATGGCTTGCCTGCCAGCAACAAGTTTTTCGGGAAGATCCGGAGTCTGATGAAAATTGAGAAGCCAAAATGTTGGGCCTGCTATACTCTCATCCCACGGATCAATGCTCGGCAACGGCACGTCAAGAATCATTACTCCACGTGTAGCTTTTGGGTAAAGCCGCATAAAGGCATAGGCGACCATCCCGCCAATATCGTGACCTACGACGTACACTTGCTCCAGTTTTAGCTGCTGTACAAGTTGATGAATGTCTTCTGCAAGATTTGGAGCATCGTAACCAGTTGGTGGTGCTAACGACTCACCCACGCCACGCAAATCAACTGCGACAACGGTAAACTTTTTTGCTAAGCGTGGCATAATCTTATGATACTCGTACCAGTCTTGTGGAAAGCCATGTATCAGAATAATTGCCGGACCATTTCCCCCACGCACATAATGAAGTGCAGTACCATTCACTTTTACAATATTCGAAACGAAATCGCCTCCAAGCATCGCCAGTAATGAATCAATGGTAGTCCTCTCTTGAGCATTTACTGCGAGCGAAAACAATAGACCTGTAAATAGCATCAATGTTTGAAACTTCTTTATGTATCTCATCGCTATTTGTCTGCTGTGATAAATTTTCATTGAATCATGATTCTATAAGATGTTGCTTTGGCCATGGTTTGCCTTTGCCGCTTTCACACAACAATTTCAGGCTTCTTAAAAATTGTCCCCATGTATAGCTGCATTCGGCGAACATTGGTGTATATGCTTTCCAGTCATCATGATGGAAGATCAACAAGGTTCCTTTATCAAAATCTTTTTGCTGTTGCAGTTGGCCTCCCATTTCAGAATGCGAATTCAACAAAGTGCTTTTATCAGTCGGCTCAAGTTTAAAGGAAAGGTTAGTTCCTACCCACTCGTCAACACCTGCAATGCAATTCCATTTTACCAATTCGGCAGGCTTTAATTCCGTAATTTTCATTTCTTTAAAATATTGTTCTTTAGAGTATTCCGTCCCGAATGGAATATGTGCAATGCTACCGACCTGCGGCTTTGCTGTTGAGCCGGGTGACCACCAAGCTGATAGTCCTTCATCGCTGGTAATTGCACTATAAACTTTTTCTGCAGAGGCTCCGATTAGTAAAGAATGATGAATGTTTGGCATTTTCGATGGTTTAAATTTTAGTAAAATAGTTTGCATTAGCTCACAAAACCCTTGCCTTAAATAAAAATATCCGGGATGTAAAGGAGACTTTTTGGTAATGTATTTTGGACATAGTGACTAAAGTAATTTTGCAGCTTGATATTCATCAATCGCAAAATCTATTTAGATTCCTTAATGGCGAAAGACTGATACCTGATAACTAAGGAATAAAAATATACAGATGAAACATCTTACCATATTAGTGCCCGAAGTACAGAATAACATAATAAGTATTGCGGCTGTTCATGAAATATTTGCAACTGCCAATGCATATTGGAGGGAAGCCGGTAGAAAGGAATTGTTTATGATCGAATTAGCCGGTATTTCAAAAACTGTGGATTTCAATGAAGGTTTGTTTACGGCGAAACCACACACGCACATCACGGCTATACCCAAAACCAATCTCATTATTATCCCTTCAGTGAGTAGTCATAGTTATGAAACAGCTGTAAAAGAAAACAAATTGCTGATTGACTGGATGAAGAAACAGTACGAAAACGGCGCCGAAATAGCGAGTATGTGTACCGGGGCCTTTATGCTGGCTTCATCAGGTTTATTGGATGGAAGAATTTGCTCTACTCATTGGTCTGCAGCAGATGCTTTTAGAGCGATGTTTCCAAAAGTAAACTTGCAAGCCGATAAACTGATTACTGATGAAAATGGCATTTATACCAATGGCGGTGCGTATTCTTTCCTGAACCTGGCGATTTACCTGGTAGAAAAATATTATGACAGGCAAACAGCCATTTATTGTTCCAAAATATTTCAGATTGAAATAGACAGGCAAAGTCAGTCGGCATTTATAATATTTACAGCTCAGAAGCGACATGGAGATGAGATGGTGCAAGAAGCACAACAATATATTGAAGACAACGTGCATAAAAAAATATCTGTTGAACAGTTGTCTTCAATGTTTGCTAATGGAAGGCGAAACTTTTATAGAAGATTTATTAAAGCAACAGGAAATACCCCTGTTGAATATTTGCAACGGGTGAAAATTGAAGCGGCAAAAAAAGAGTTTGAAACCAGTCGCAAAACAGTAAAAGAAGTGATGCATAAAGTTGGTTATTCGAATTTGAAAGCCTTTCGTGAAGTATTTAGAAAAATTACCGGAATGTTACCATTAGAATATAGAAATAAATATAATAAGGAAGCAAAGGTTTAATAAAAACTACGGGAAGGCATCCATTTTTTCCGTTAATCACGTGCCGACAGAAACTATCCCCTTCTCTAACACCATGACCAAGCCATTCACCATCTGTATCGCTTCCTGTAAAAACAGTTTCTTTACATACAATGAACATGCATTACTTTATTTTGAGACAACAAACTCCCTTTGGCGAGAACGTCTATAAATTTTTGCATCCGGTGCGAAAACATTTAAAAGCAGATGAGCAACAAAATATTATCTTTCCAAAGAATACCCTGCCACCCGTCTCGAGAGGAACGATTTGGAATCGCAAATACCGGTTCGTTGGTGGCAATTATGCAGACAGATGTAACAACAATTATTTAAAACTAAAAACTGACAATGAAAATTAAATTCTTCTTATTAATCTTTGCTTTTACAGGCTTTTTAAGTTGTAAGACCAGTCAATTGATACACGCTTCAACACCAGGAAATGAATTGTTTAAAGTAGCAATTCTATATCCAAACGGCGAGGGAAAAACATTTAACATGGACTATTATGAAAGCAAGCATATGCCTATGGTGGCTGGATTTTTAGGTAAAAACTTAAAATTTTATGAAATTGATAAGGGCATAGCCGGCAGGACACCAAATGATAAAGTGCCTTATTTGGCTGTAGGTTATTTTTATGTGACGGGTGTTGCCGAATATAATAAAGCGATAGGTGAAAACAGAGATGCAATAATCAGTGACTTTAAAAACTATACAAATACTCAGCCTATTATCCAGATAAGTGAAGTGAGGAAGATAGGTTTCAATAAGGCAAAGTAAAGAATAGAAAAAGGTTATAACTTATCATCAGGTTAATGCCATGCTTATCTATGAACATACCAAATACTCCCTCCAAAAAATATTTTGCGTCGGTAATTTTAAAAATAATTGCCATGAAGTGAATCTGATAATTACACATAACATAAAAACAGAAACATGAGAAAAATAATCGTAACAACAAATGTTACTTCGATGGAGTAATTCAAGCACCCATATTTACATAAGAGCGAAATCTATTTCATGAATTATTTTTTCCTGTTTAGCTGCATTATATTCTCGCTCAATCATTCAACTGTATTCTGCGTATTGGTATTTTCTTATTTTGACTTCTTAAACGATCACAGTTATGAAAACACATTTTTACTTAGCCTGTTTCATTCTTATTTCTCTGCGCATGCACGCACAAACTACAGTGCGCCCATGGCTTTTAACAGGAAATAAAGGAACCAATCCCGCGATAAATTTTCTTGGAACAAAAGATGCACAGCCACTTGTGTTCAGGGTAAATAACCAATCCTCGGGCTTCATTGAATTAGATTTTTCAAAAGCAAATACGAGTTTCGGTTATCAGGCACTGAAAGCAAATACAAGCGTTAACAATACTGCTTTTGGTTACAATACTCTTACCGCAAATACCAACGGGCAATACAATGTTGCGGTGGGTTCATTCAACCTTTTGGCGAATACAACAGGTTTGGGAAATACTGCTGTAGGTGCGGTCTCATTGGTGAGTAACACTACGGGAAGCTTCAATACAGCTGTTGGCGAAAATGCATTAATCGGTAATACTACCGGTGAAGCCAACACGGGTGTAGGCAATCAAACACTTTCTCAAAATAAAATTGGACATGATAATGTTGCTTTGGGATCTCTTGCATTATATTTTAATACGGCAGATTATAATACAGCGCTTGGTTCTAATTCTCTTTACGATAACACAACAGGGCATGATAATACCGCTGCAGGATTATATTCTTTGTATCGCAGCACAAGCGGCAACAATAATACTGCTCTTGGTTCGGGGGCAATGTTCAATAACTTAGACGGAAGCAACAATACTGCGGTAGGTAACAGCGCACTCTATCTTCCACTGCATGGAAACAACTGTACAGCACTTGGATTTAATGCAAATGTAGCTTTTGAAAATCTTACCAATGCTACAGTAATAGGGTACAATGCAGTTGTTGATGCAAGCAATAAAGTTCGCATCGGTAACACGTCTGTAACAAGTATCGGTGGACAAGTGGGCTGGACAAACTTTTCCGATGAAAGGGTAAAGAAAGATATAAAGGAAAATGTACCGGGGCTTAAGTTTATAAACGCACTGCGAGCTGTTACATATCATTATAACATTACAAAAGAAAACGAGTTGATGGGAAGAAAAGATACTGCACAATCCAAGGGAAAATATGACATTGAAAAAATACAGTTCACCGGTTTTCTTGCACAAGAAGTAGATGCAGCAGCAAAGAGCGTTAATTATGATTTCAGCGGTGTAGATAAGAGTGGCAGGATATGGGGTTTGAGATACGCTGAGTTTGTGGTGCCTATTATTAAAGCATTACAAGAGCTTAATGATAGCCTCAAACAGGTAACCAGTTACCAACAACAAGAACTTAAAACACTGCGTTCAAGGCTTGATAAAATAGAAGCGGCATTATCACTTAAAGGAAATACTGATGCTTCAAATAGTTTGAAATTAAGTTCTGCAGGAAGACTCGAACAAAACATGCCGAATCCATTTCGCTCAACCACAACGATAGGCTATAGTGTGCCAAAAAAGTTTAGCAGCGCTTATATAAATATCTATTCCTCCAGCGGAACTTTAATGAAATCAATACAGTTAAGGAATTCAGACATAGGAAGTATTACTTTAACTAAGGGTGAATTTGCAGCAGGTTCCTATCAATACAGTCTTATTGTAAATGGAAGAATAATTGATACCAAACAAATGATACTTGCAAAATGATTCTTTTAAGATATTTAAATTTAATGCCGGTACACGGTCTTCACCGCATAGCCTTATGTTTTGAGTGAGACCCCGCAGTATGTTTAGCACAAAAGCTCAATATTGATTTGCATATTATTCTTCATTCTTATTAACTTGTTATCAGGTTAATGCCAAACTTATCTGTGAACATACCAAAATACTCTCCAAAAAAATATTTTGCATTGGCAATTTTATTTGCATGCCGTTTGATAATTGTTCAAAAACAGACAGACGACTAAAAATTTGAATATGAGAAAAGTAATTGCAGCTATAAACATGACGCTTGACGGATTTTGCGATCATACTGCCGGACTTGTTGCTGATGAGGAACTACATTATCATTATGCTGACTTGTTGAATAATGCAGGAGTTATATTATATGGACGGACAACCTACCTACTTATGCAATTTTGGCAAACATTGTTGAAAAATCCCTCAGACGAAAAATCATTGAATGATTTTGCGATTTCTATAGACAAAATTGAAAAACTTGTTTTCTCCACCACACTAAAAGACACAGGTTGGGACACTGCAAAACTTGCAAACAGACCTCTTGACGAAGAAGTTTTGGAATTAAAACAACAATCAGGAAAAGACATTTTGGTCGGAAGTCGGAATTTGATTATTCAATTATTAAACAGTAATCTCATTGACGAATTTCAACTTTGTATTCACCCTGTCATAGAAGGAAAAGGACTGCAATTGTTTGACCAAATAAAGAACAGGACTGTTTTAAAGCTTGCTAAGACAAAATCTCTAAATTCGGGTGCCACAGTACTTTACTATGAACCGATATCTAAAAAAGCAACGAACCGCTAACATTGGGTTTTGTGCAAGTGTGGCGCGACGGAAGTAGCATTGGCAACAAATCTCTGTTCAGATTTAGTTCTGGGCTTGACGGAATACTAATCAGCATTTAATCTATTTTTCAACAATAAACGATCATTGGCTTCAGTCTGGGCTTGACCTTTTTCAATGCCACACCTGCACAAAGCCCTTGACGTTGGCTGTAATTTTGTTAATGCAACGTTTTCGAAATTTTAGAGGCTCTAAACAAAACATTAAGAACGTATAAAAAAAGCATCCATATTATAAAAGTACAGAGTGCCCCAAGCTGCCCAACTTGTGAAGCCGAGGATTTCTCGGAACAAAAGAACTTCAATAACGATTTGCCCAATACCTATTCTGCAGATGAAAGGATTGCGACGCAACAAAGATGCTACAAGAAACAAAAGCTGGTATCAAAAAAAATACTTCAACATTTAAATTTAATGCGTTTCATTCGCAACCCCGAATCATTTTCTATTGAGCTGTGATCTATTTTTCATTCCGTTCTCAAACTTTTCACAGGGTTTGCAATTGCTGCTTTGATTGCCTGGAAGCTTACCGTGATCATTGCAATAATAATTGCGACACAACCAGCCAGCGCGAACATCCACCAGCTGATCTCAACCCTGTAAGCAAACGCCTGCAGCCATTTGCTCATCGCCCACCATGCCACGGGCGTTGCTATCAGTATTGCGATGCCAACCAGTTTTAAGAAATCCTTTGACAACAAGCCAACAACTCCTGATACACTTGCACCCAAGACTTTTCGCACACCTATTTCTTTTTTTCTTTGTTCTGCACTGAAAGCAGCCAAGCCGAATAAACCAAGACATGAGATCAGGATAGCCATTATCGTGAACGAATTGATGATTCTTGATAGGGTGATCTCCGTTTCGTACTGTTTTTGAACTTCCTGATCAAGAAACTTGTAGTCGAACGGTGCTGATGGGAAATCCTTGTGCCACAATGCTTCTATTTTTGATAACAGTG
>Ga0081539_10001462_pt1 | contig 40136 bp, 41 predicted proteins | sample TabmetS4T2R2_FD_71023 | JGI IMG/M metagenome (GOLD analysis project Ga0081539, IMG submission 71023) | Tabebuia heterophylla rhizosphere microbial communities from the University of Puerto Rico - S4T2R2 | ecosystem: Host-associated > Plants > Roots > Rhizosphere ... | reverse complement strand
GCGGGGTCGGGCGGGTTCTCGCCGTGAGCGCCCCAGTTGGTGACCCGCCAGGGGTTGGGGAACTCGTAGGCGTAGACCCGGTGGGTCAGGTGCGGGATCAGGTTGTAGGAGGCCGACACCCCGGCGGTGGGCGGGACCTGACGCAGGGCGGCCCGCACGACCGCGTGGCGGGGCGCGGCCCTGGCCCAGATGCCGTCGTCGAACTGGCGGCCCAGCGGCGACGGCGACCAGGCCACGTTGGCGACCAGCGAGGTCGCCACCAGCACCCCGACCAGGACCCGGCGGACGGCCTCCCGCCCCCGCCCCACCCAGGCCATCGCCTCCACCGTGGCCAGGAACACCCCGGCAAGGACGATCGAGGTGTAGTGGAACTTGAAGTCGTGGGTCAGGGCGTGGCCCGAGGTCACGTTGATGACCGTCTGGGGGACCGAGATGAGCAGGACCAGCGGGGCGGCCAGCGGGAAGAAGGCCACCGGCCCGAGCACGTGCCAGTAGTAGTCGAGGCGGTCCGGCCTGGAGGCCAGCTCCAGCAGCCGGCTGGGGTGGACGACCAGGTTCCAGACGATCTCGCCCAGCGACGCCCCGAAGCCGGGGAACAGCTCCTGGTAGAAGGGCCCGTCGCCGCCGCCGGCGGCCGGGATGACCACCTTGGTGGCGACCAGGAACCAGCCGGCGCCGGCGAGGGCGGTCAGCAGCCCGGCCCGGCGCTCGCCGAGCACGGCGAGGACCAGCCCGAGCATGAGCACGGCCAGGGCGGCGTCCTCCTTGCAGGCCAGGGCGATCCCGACCGCGACCGCGTACCAGCCCCAGCTGCGCCGGGTGGCCAGCCACCAGGCGAACAGCAGCGGGGTGATGATCAGGGCGTCGGGGTGGAAGTGCCACCAGTTGATCCACTCCAGCGACGGGTACAGCAGGAAGCAGCCGGCCACGGCCACGCCCAGCCAGCGGCTCTCCAGCCGGTCGCGGGCCAGCAGGTACAGCGGCACCGCCCCAAGGGCCATCCAGACGGTCTCGACCAGGTAGAGGAACTCCGGCCCGGCCCCGAGCCGGTAGGCGGGCACGAACAGGACCGCGATCAGGTTCACGTGGTGCTCGAAGAAGTGGAGCCCGCGGATGGTCACGAACGGGTCCTTGAACTGCGACAGGAGCCAGATGCCCTGGTCGTACAGGCCCATGTCGTAGCCGAAGGTCCCGAAGTTGGTGTGCTGGTGCCAGGTCAGCCAGCCGAAGGTGGCCACGTACGCGCCGACCAGCAGCCCGAGGACCGCCGCGGGCCGGCGCTGGGCGGTCACTCGGCCCTGGTGGCGCGGCGGCGGAGCTCGGCGGCGATGAACTGGTCGAGGTCGCCGTCGAGGACCGCCTGGATGTTCCCGGTCTCCACCCCGGTCCGGTGGTCCTTGACCATCTGGTAGGGGTGGAGGACGTAGCTGCGGATCTGGCTGCCGAAGGCGATCTCGCCCCGGTCGCCGCGCAGGGCGGCCAGCTGGGCCTCGCGCTCCTTGCGGGCCCGCTCGGCCAGCCGGGCGGCCAGGATCTTGAGGGCGATGGTCTTGTTGGCCAGCTGGGAGCGCTCGTTCTGGACGGCGACCACGATCCCGGTGGGCAGGTGGGTGATGCGCACCGCCGAGTCGGTGGTGTTGACCCCCTGGCCGCCCGGGCCCGAGGAGCGGTAGATGTCGATGCGCAGGTCGGCGTCGTCGATCTCGGGGGCGTCCTCGTCCTCCAGCACCGGGATGGCGTCCACGGCCGCGAACGAGGTGTGGCGCCGCCTGGCCTGGTCGTAGGGGGAGATGCGGACCAGCCGGTGGGTGCCGGTCTCGGCCGACACTAGCCCATAGGCCCGCGGCCCCTCCAGGGTCATGGTGACCGACTTGATGCCGGCCTCGTCGCCCTCCTGGTAGTCGTTGACCGTCACCTTGAAGCCGCGCCGCTCGGCCCAGCGGTGCAGCATCCGCCAGAGCATCTCGGCCCAGTCCTGGGACTCGGTGCCCCCGGCCCCGGGGTGGATGGTGACGATCGCGTCGCGGTCGTCGAACTCCCCACCCAGCAGGGCCAGCACCTCGAGGTCCTCGACGGCCGCGGCCAGGGTGGCCAGCCCCTGGGTGAGCTCGCCGGCGACCGAGTCGTCGTCCTCCTCGAGGGCGAGCAGGTTCAGGGTCTCGAGGTCTTCCAGCTGGCCCTGGAGGCGGCCCACCGTCTCGAGGTCGCCCTCGACGGCGGCCAGCCGGCTCATGACCTTGCGGGCACGCTCCGGGTCGTCCCAGAGGTTGGGTTGGGCCGCCTGCTCGCGCAGGCCGGACAGCTCCCGTTCCTTGCCCGCCAGGTCAAAGGAACTCCTTCGCGTCGGCCAGCCGCTTGCGCAGGGCCTCCAGCTCGGGTCCGTGGTCGGTGGGCATGGCGCGGGGTCTCCTCAGGGCTCGACGGCGGCGCCCTGCAATGGTACCGAGCCGGACCGGGGAGTGTTCGAGCGCTCGAGGCGCAGCAGGCTGCTCTGGAACTCCAGCACCCAGGTGGCCGTCTCCTGCTGGAGCAGGGCGGCCATGTCGTCGGAGAAGACCCGCAGCAGGGCCAGGCGGTTCTGGACCTGCTTGGGGTCGACGGTGCGGGCGGCGCTGCGGGCGCACTCGGCCGCCCAGTCGTACTGGAGCTGCTCCAGGCGGCGCTCCAGGGCCTGGGCGCAGGTCATCGACCGCATCCAGCCCGAGGACAGGCCGAAGCAGCGGTCGAAGCCGATGCAGGCTGCGGCCACGGCCAGCAGCACGTAGCCCCAGGCGGTGCGGCTGGGCCCGGGGGCGGCCGCGTCCAGCAGGGGCTGGAGGGCGCCGGCGGTGACCAGCAGGATGGCCAGCAGGCGCAGGCCCCGGGACCAGCCGCGCTTGCCCCGCTTGTCGGCCAGGTACCAGTCGATGGCGTCGATGGCGCGGCCCTCGGCGTAGCGGTAGAGCTGGGTCAGGGCGGCCTCGGTGTCGTGCCACTCCTCCAGGCCGGCGGTGGGGAACGGCCCGGGGCGGAGGTCGCGGCGGCGGCGCCGGCGCCGGTCGGGCCGCGGCTTCGCCCCCGCTGGCGTTTCAACCTTGGTGGCTTCCCGGATCGCCATCCTCCGCCCTCCCCGGCTCGTGTCACCGACCCACCGACCGACCGGCGCTATCGTCGCATACTTGTCAAAGTGGACTCCCCATTGGGTCCCGGTGCAGGGAAATCCGGAATCCGGACCGGTGCTGGGGAGTTCCCTTCCCGATCCGCTCGCGCCCCCCAGCGAGGTTCCATGTCTCCCATGCCCAAACAGCGTCCCTCCTGGCTGGTCGTCGTCCTGCTGGCCGTCACCCTGGTCTCCACCGTCGGCTGGGCCATCAGCGCCCGCCGCCCCGCTCCCGCCGCCCAGGCCGAGGCGGCCGCCGCCGTCCAGGCGGGCGCCCACGCCGGCCACGACCCGGCCGCCGCCACCCACGACGAGCACGGCGGCTCCGCCCTGGACACCCCGGCCACGGCCCCCCGGGACGGGGTCCTGGCCATGACCGTGCCCCCGCTGCCCAAGAACTCGGTGGTCTTCATCTGGCGGCCCGAGCACCTGGTCCTGGCGGCCGGCCAGCAGGTGACCCTGAAGGTCGCCAACGGCGACTACATGCAGCACAACTTCACCTTCAAGGCGGCCAAGGTGGCCAAGAACCTGCCGGTCGACGCCACCACCACCATCGAGCTGACCGCCCCGGCCAAGCCGGGCGTGTACCGCTTCTACTGCAAGTACCACCTCCAGATGATGGAGGGCGCCGTCACCGTGCGGTGACCGCCCTGCAGCTCTCCCGACCCGTTCCGGAGGCGAATGATGCAGGCCAGAGAGACCGAGCCCAACGGCGGGATCGTCGCCGCCACCATCGCCGCCGGCGCCGGCTGCGCCGCCCTGGGGATCATCACCGTCGCCTCGGCGGCCTCCAGCGAGTTCGCCGACCTGCTCACCCTCTACGCGCCCTCCGGCCCGCTGACCGGCAAGGCCACGGTGTCCTCGATCATCTACCTGATCGTCTGGATCAACCTGCACTTCCGGCTGCGCGACCGCGAGCTGAGCCTGTCACGAGGGTTCCTGCTGACCATGTTCCTGCTCACCATCGGCCTGGTCGGCACCTTCCCGCCCATCTACCAGCTGTTCCAGCGGGCCGGCTGAGCCCTTCCCCGGCCACCGGGCCGGGGCTACCCTTGGGCCATGGCACAAGGCCCGGGCGCCATGTCGGCCGCCTACCGCGCCGGCGACGTCGCACAGCGGCTGGACCACGGCTGGATCGGCACCGAGCACGTGCTGGTGGCCCTGTTCGACGAGCCGTCGGCGGCCACCGAGGCCCTGGAGGAGCTGGGCGTCACCCGCGACCTGGTCGAGGAGGCGGCCCGTGGCATCGGCGACATCGAGCCGCGGCCGTCGCGCTACGACCCCGCCAAGGGCCTGTCGCCCAACCCGGCCTGGTACGGGCTCAAGGGCTGCGCCAAGGGGCTGGCCCTGGCCGCCGGGCGGCCGCGGCCGGGCCCCGAGCACTTCGTGCTCGCCATGGTGTACGGCGAGCACACCGTGCCCGAGCTGTTGCACAAGGTCGGGGCGAGCGAGCGCGCCCTGGTGGACGCCCTGGCCCGGCGCGGGGTGGCCGTGCCGGCGGTCGACCCGCCGGTCTACCGGCCGATGCGGGGCCATCACCGCATCGACGTCAGCGAGGCCGAGCTCAAGGGGGTCCTCAAGGTCCTGGGCGAGCGGCACCCGCCGGGCTCGGAGTGGCGCTGGGGCTTCAACTGGTATCCCGCCGACCAGGGCGGGCCGCGGCGGGCCTGGGTCGGGGGCGAGGAGGGCGTCGACCTCGAGGACGCCCTGGCCACGGCCCGGGCCCGGGCCGGCTCCTCCGGCTAGACGGCTCGCCGCCCTTCAGGCCCCGAGCGTCACCACCAGCACGGTCAGCAGCATCGCCAGCAGCACCGCCCCCAGGGCGGGGGTGGCGGCCAGGAGCTCCTCGCGGCGGCGGAGGGCGGCCAGGGCCTCGGCCCGGGTGCGGGCCAGCCACGGGACCCCGAACGGCGCCTCCAGCAGGTGGAAGGCGACCCCGAGGCAGCCACCGTAGACCAGGTGGCCGGCCAGGGCGGACAGCGACCCGCCGGCCGCGGCCGCGCTCCACTCGGGGTCGCCGCCGAGCAGGGCCGGCAGCAGGGTCAGGGGGCCGAGAACCCACCACAGGAACCCGTACGACAGCCCCCAGCCGAGGGCACAGGTGATGTCCTGGCCGAGACGGCGGAACAGCAGCCCGTAGGAGACGCCGATGGCCACGCCGATGGCCAGGTTGACGCTGATCCCGGCCAGCGGCCCCTCGGCGCCGGTGAGCCGCTCGGCGACCTCGGGCACGGCCCCGCGCAGCATCAGCTGCGAGATCACGGCCCCGCCGACCAGCCCGGCCACCGCCCCGCGGAGGGCGGCGGCGAGCACGCCGCTGCCGGCGGTGGCGCCGCGGTAGGCGTGCAGGTGCTCGGAGGACAGCAGCGGGGCGAGGCGGTCGAGCAGGGTCCTGGCCACCGCCACCACCGCACCCAGCAGCAGCCAGCCGGGCAGGCCGGGGAAGCTGGCCCTGGCCTCGACCAGCGACCAGCGCAGGCCCTCGTGGGCGAGCAGCGGCAGCACGGTCAGCTCCCCCACCACCCAGGCCACGAACCCGTACCCCTGGCCGCGGACCACGGCGGCCCCGACCCCCTGGTCGGACCGGGGCGAGAGGGTCGCCTGGGCGACACCGAGGGCGGCCCCGGCGGCCACCGCCGGGGCCCGGCCGCCCAGGACCGTGCCCAGCGCCGCCGCCGACGCCCCGCCGGCCAGCAGGCCCCGGAGCAGGGTCCCGGCCCCGGCCGGGTTCCTGGCCCGCCCAGGGTCGCCGGGGCCGTGCAGGACCACGAACACCAGGGCCGTGCCGATGCCGAACAGCAGGTGGCCGACCAGGCTGGGGAACTCCCGCTGGGCGCCGGCCACGTCCCAGGCCGGGGACTGGCCGAGGGCCAGCGGCAGCAGGGTCAGGGGCCCGATGCACCACCACAGCGCGCCGTAGGCGGCGCCGAGGAAGACCGTCTCGCTGGGCCCGCAGCGCATCCGCCGGACCATCAGCCCGAAGCCGGCCCCGACCACGGCCGAGATGGCCATGTGGACGGCGAACCCGGCCCGCGACGAGCCCAGCCCGACCAGGGTGGCCACGGTCGGCAGCACCCCCAGCTGGGCCATGGCGGCGCCGAAGGCGAGCCCGCCCACGATCCCGGCCGGGGCGCCGGCGGCCACGGCGCGCCCAGCCGAGCTGTGCCCGCCCCCGCCGGCGGCCGGAACCTCGACGGCGCTCATTCGGGGACCGGGGGGGTCGGCTGGCGCTCGGAGGTGGTGAGGGCGATATCCCTCGGGAACAGCAGCTCGACCGCCCAGTCGAGCAGGACCCGGAGCCGCTTCTGGGGCCCGGGCAGCTTCCACAGGTAGACGCCACGCCACAGCAGCCAGGCGGGCAGGCCGGAGAAGCGCATGCCGCGCAGCTCGACCGCGGCGCTCTGGCGGCCCAGCGGGACCAGGAACCCGAGCCCGCGGAAGCGGAACGGCTCGGGGGCGGCGCCGGTGAGGGCGGCGACCACGTTGTCGGCCACGGCCCGGCCCTGGCGGGTGGCCTGCTGGGCGGTCGGCGGGCAGGTCCCGCCCCGGACGGCCGGGTCGGGCACCCGGGCGCAGTCGCCCACCGCCCAGATGCTGCGGCTGCCCCGCACCCGCAGGTGCTTGTCGACCGGCACCGCCCCCGCATGGTGACCGCCGAGCGGCACCGGGCTGGGGCGGATGCCGGCGGCCCAGACCAGGCTGCGGGCGGCGATCCGCTCGCCGTCGCTGAGCAGGACGCCGTCGGCGTCGGCGGCGGCCACCGTCACCCCGAGGCGCAGCTCGATGCCGCGGGCGACCAGCTTGCCGCTGGCGTAGCCGGCCAGCCGGTCCCCGAGCTCGGGGAGGATGCGCTCGCGCGAGTGGACGAGCACGAAGCGGGGCTCGCTCGCGCGGACGTGGGGGAAGTAGCGCAAGGTGCTGTGGACGAGGTCGAAGAGGCTGGCCACGGTCTCGGTGCCGGCGAACCCGCCACCGGCGACCACGAAGGTCAGCCAGCGCCGCCGCTCGGCCGGGTCGGGCTCGTGGTCGGCCTGCTCGAGCCGCCCCAGGACGTGGTCGCGGAGGCGGCGGGCGTCCTCCAGGGTGGCCACGGTGAGGGCGCTGGCCGCGACCCCGGGCAGGTCGCGGAAGTTGGGCACCGCCCCCAGGGCCAGGACCAGGTGGTCGTAGGGCAGGACCTCCATGGCGTCGCCGCGGCGCAGGTGGACCAGGCGCCGGTCGGGGTCGACCCCGAGCACCTCGGCCCGGTGGAACCGGGTCCGGGGGCAGGCCGCCCGTAGCGGCACGCCGACGTTGCCGGCCTCGACCGAGCCGGCCGCGACCTCGGCCAGCATGGGGGTGAAGAGCAGGTAGTTGCGCTGGCTGACCAGGGTCACGTCCAGCCAGGGGGTCCAGGGGAGGAGCTGCTCGAAGCGCCGGGCGGCGCTGACGCCACCGAACCCGCCGCCGAGAATCACGACCCGGCGCGGACCCCCCCGGCCCGGGCCGGCCGTCATCGGCCCCGGCAGCCGCCGGGTCCGCCCGGCCCGCAGCGCCGCCTGCGCGCCCGGACCGACCAGGCCGCCACCGGCCAGGCAGGCCAGCAGCGAGGGGAACAGCGCGGCCATCGACGCACCGATGGCCGGCAGCAGGGTGAGGACGAGGACGGCCCAGACCAGCACCCCCAGAAGCATCCCGTCGATCACGCCGCTGGCCACTGCCGTGGAGGATGGCGGCGGGAGGGGCAGGTCTCCCGTAGCCTGCCCCTCCCTGCCTACCTGGCGGCCGGTGCGAGTGGCCCGCGTCCCCAGGTTCGCGTCGATGTTGCCGACGCCGCCTTCGGACCTCCGGACCGTCCGCTCCCTCCTCGACGGACGGCCGTCCACCGGATCGCCAAGGTGTTGCATGTCGTGGGTTGTCAGGTGTCGTCGGTCAGTGGCGTGGACGGTGGTAGGCGACCCGCCGCCGCTGGCCGACCGCCAGCAGGGTGGAGCCGGCGGCGATGACGCACAGGCCGAGCAGCAGCAGGCCCCTGGACATGGGACCGCCGGTGAAGGCCAGCTGGTCGCCGTTGCCGCTGGCCAGCACCAGTTGCCCGCGGATGGCGCCCTTGGGGAACTCGGGCGAGTGGACGTTGACGTAGTAGTTGGCGGGGTTCGCGGCCATCGCCTTGACCACGGCGGCCTTGCCGGTCACACAGCCCGCCTTCTTGTTGGCGTCGAGCGGGCTCTCGCTGATGAACAGGTTGACCACCGGGTCACCCGCCTTGCCGGCCGGCGCCTTGTGGATGTGGGACATGTTGGCGTCGATCCCATTCCAGTTGATGTCGTAGCAGACTTCGGTGCCACGCGTCTTGATCGAGGCCGTGCCGCTGCCGTCAGGGTCACCGGGTGGGACCTCGACCTCACCGGTCAGCTTGGCCGTGAACTTGGTCCAGGCACCACCCGACTGGCCGGAGCTCTCGGTCGACCCGGCGGTGTTGCCGCTGTCAGTGCCGCCGTAGACGTCGTCGCCGTACTCGACCTGCTTGGTGTTGTAGTCGTCCTGGGCGAGGGCGGCCGGCACGACCATCGCCGCGGCCACGACGGCGACGACCGCCGCCATCGTCACTCTCCTGAGCATGAAGGATGCTCCTCCTGGGTCTGGGTCGCGTGGTTTCGGACGGGTTGCTACTGGTTGGCGGTGGCCGCGTTCTGGGTCTGGCGCAGCTGGCGGAAGTCCATGGCCAGCACGCGGACGCAGTCGACCGGGCCGCCGCGCTGGGCGAAGGCACGCGCGGCCGGGTAGTGGTTACCGGCGGCAGCGTCGACGCAGAGGCGGTAGCGGCCGGCCCGGGTCAGCGGCGGCATGACACCGGTGAGGATGTCCGAGGTACCGTCCTGCGCCAGGACCAGGAACGAGTCGCAGGTCTCGGCGGGCACGCTGCCGTCACGGGCGACCCGCTGGAAGCAGCCGTGGTTGTGGCCCTTGAGGTTGCCGCTCTCGTCGAGGCGCTGGGTGCCGAGGCCGTACTCGGACTTGGGGTCAGAGAAGGTTCCGGGCGCGAAGTTCTTGAAGCGGACCCGGACGGTGATCTCCCGGTTGAGCGGGATGATGCGGCCGCTGCCCGGGCGCAGGATCAGCACCTCCGGGGTGTTGCCGGGGACCTCGCCGTAGGGCGTCGTGTTGAACACCGTGCCGGTCTGGATCCCGCTGTTCAGCGGCAGGTTGTTGATGTTGCCGTTGGGGTCGACGGCCGGCTCCGCGGCGCCGTCGTCGGCACCGGTGGTGTCGGTCGAGGTGTCCTCGGTCGCCGTGGTGTCGGTGGTGGTGTCGGCGGTGGCGCTCGAGTCGGTGGTGGTGTCGGCGGGGGCGGTCGAGTCCGAGCTGCCGTCGGCGACGGTGGTGGCGGTGTCGCCGTTGGGCGCGGCCTCCTGGGCGCCAGCGGCGGCGCCCGCGCCGGCCAAGGCCGCGGCGATCAGCACCGCCAGCACGCCGGCGACCCACGGAGCCCGCCAGCCGGTACGGCGTGGGGGACGGAACTTGGACACGATGGCTCCCTCCTTGTCAGGAGTCGTCGAGGGTGGGGATGCCGGGGGGATTGCCGGCGGACGGCTAGCGGACCGTCAGCCAGCCCTGCATCTCCTGCTGGTGGTATTTGCACCAGAAGCGGTAGCGCCCCGGCTTGGGGGCCGTGAAGCGGACCTGGGAGGTGGTGTCGGGGGGCAGGTTCTTGGAGATCTTCAGGTCACCGAAGGTGAAATTGTGCTGGGTTGGGTCGGCGTTGGAGATGTCCAGCACCACCTTGGCCCCGGCCGAGGTGATGTAGGCGGCCGGTGTCCAGGAGGCGTCGGAGCTCTTCAGCTTCTGCTCGGCGCCGCTGCGCAGCTCGACCGGGGCCGGCTGGGCCGCCTTCTTGACGCCCTGCTGGTTCGAGGGTCCGTACCCGCCTCCGTCCTTGGTCGTGGGAATGGTGCAGCCGGCGACGGCAAGGGTCACCGCGACCAGTGCCAAGACGGTCAGGAGGCGGTGGCGCGGCATCGCGGTCCTTCCCTGGTCCGACAATTTCCATTGCCCTCTGGGAACTCGTGGTCGAGTCATGGGATTCCCGATTTCTCTCATGAATTGTGGGCGGAGACGGGCACACGGGTGCGGGCACGGCCGAACTCGGAAAGCAGCAGCCGGCGCAGCCGTTCCCGGGCCCGGAACAAGCGTGAGAGAACTGTCCCTTTGGGGGTGCCCATGACCGCCGCCGCTTCCTCGCATGAAAGGCCCTGCAGCTCGACCAGGGTGACCGCCACCCGGTAGGGCTCGGGGAGCTTGTCGATGGCCCGCCGCATCGCCTCCCGGTCGAGCTGGCGCAGCGCCTCCTCCTCGGGGTTGGGCACGTCGGCCCGGAACTGGGCGAGCACGTCGACGTCGTCGTCGGCCGTGGTCCGGTAGGTGATGCGCTTGCGTCCCCGGTAGTCGCGGCAGAACACGTTGTGGGAGATCTGCAGCATCCAGGCCCGGCAGTTGGTGCCGGCCTCGAAGGAGTCGAAGGCGCGGTACGCGCGCAGGTACGTCTCCTGGGTGAGGTCCTGGGCCATCACCGGGTCGCCGGTCATCCGCAGATTCGCCCGGTAGATGGAGTCGTGCAATGGCAGCGCCGTGGCCTCGAACCGCTCGTGGATCGAGGCGGCGGGCTCCGTCGTGGTTGGCATCGAGGTCACCTCCCGACCATTCGTGCGGGCATTGCCGTGGGCGTCGCGGAAGACGGCGGCCGGGTCCGGCCCCGGTTCCAGGCGGTCAGGGGCACCACCGGCGGCCACATCAGCCACGCCAAGGCGAAGCCGGACAGGCACGCCCAGAGCACCGAGCCCAGCCAGCGCGCCGGCGCCCAGCCGGCCCCGTAGCCGACCGTGAGCAGCACGACGTGCGCGGTCCAGTAGACGGCCGGGGCGGTCGCGGCCACCGCCCTGGCCGCCCAGCGACGCTGCGGCGAAGGCCGCAGCAGGGCGACCGCCACATCCGCGGCCGCCCCGCCGAGCACGGCCGCCCCGGCCAGCCCGACCAGGCCGAGCCCGCGCTGGGTGGCCAGCGCCACCGCCACCGACCCGGCCATGACCGTGAAGGTCCCCAGCGGCGTCTGCCAGCGCAGCAGGAGCAGCAGCACCGGGGCGATGAACAGCAGGTTGTGCAGCAGCAGCCCGTCGACCTGCGCCGGCCCGGCGGCAAGGGGCGACAGGTCCCCGAAGAAGAAGGCGGTCACGGCCACGACCACGGTGACCGCCAGCACCACCGGCCAGAACGCCTTGAGCCCGGGCACCCGCGCCGGCGACGGCCCGGACCATGCCGCCCGCAGCATCGAGCCGCCCAACAGGCACGCCCCGGCGAACAGCACCAGGTGGAACGGCGACACCAGCCGGGCCACCCCCTGGGTGACCCCGAACAGGCCGAGCCAGACCGCGTCCCCGGCCACGCCCACCATGGCCAGCCCGACCCCGACCAGCCCCACCCGGTAGGTGGCCGGCACCGCCCGCAGCGACCAGTGCCCCGGCCGCTGCTCCCGGGTCAGGATCCACCACGCCGTCACCCCGAGCGCAACGACCAGGATCCCACGCACCGGCGCCAGCCCCGCCCCGTCCAGGTACACCCCCACCACCAGCAGCAACGAACACCACCCGCCGACCACGTCCTCGCTCCACCTGGCCCGCCGCCCCACGGCGGCGAGATGGCGGGGCGTGGGGTCGGCCGCCCGCCCAGCGCCACCGACCCGCGCCGGACCCCCGGCAGCGGCGAGGCCTCCCTCAGCGGACCGGGCCGGACCCCCGGCAGGGATGGGATGTCCCACCCCGGACCGGGCGGGAACCCCGGCAGGGATGGGATGTCCCTCCCCGGACCGGGCGGGAACCCCGGCAGCGGCGAGGCGGCGGCCGGTGGCCCGATCCGGGGTGACGACCGCGCCCGGAGCGACGGCTGCGACCGGGGTGGGGGCCGGCGCGCCGGTGGACCCGCGCCGGGCGCCGGCACGGCCGGTTCCCTCGGCCAACCAGGCCCGCGCCTGCCCGGCCAGGCCGCGGGCCCGCTCGACCCATCCCGTCCGGGCTGCGTGCCGCGTCGCCCGCGTCGCCCGAACCGGCTGCTCAACGGGCTCGACCAGCCGGACCCGCCGCTCGTGCCGCCCGGCGACCTGCCGCTCCCGGCCGACCCCGGCACCCCGCGAAGCCCGCCCGCGCGGCGCGCGCAGCATCGTCCCCTCCACGACGGTCATGGGCTCCAGCCCCGGTGCATGAAGTCGTTGGGCGCGGTCGTGTTGATGACCGCCCCGAGCCCGGCAGCGACCAGGGCCCCGGCGAAGGCGAGCAGCAGCATGATCGTCATGACCTTGCGGACCAGCCGGTCGGCGACCAGCCGCCTCCGGTACCGGAGGGCGGTGAACGCCACCGCGGTCGCAAGGAAGGGAGTGGTCCAGCCGATGTGGACCTTCCACTCCATGGCGAAGGTCTCCCAGAAGGCGAGCTGCGGGCTGTGCAGCAGGTACTCGCGCGGGTACATGGCGATGTCGCCGCCGGGCGGCACCTTGGCCCGGTAGCCGGCGTAGCCGAACCAGGTCCCGACCGCCGAGGCCAGCCAGGCGACCACGGCCATGGCGGCCGTCGACCACTTGCGGATCCGGTCCTTCACCCGCGAGTCGCCGCTGGTCAGCAGGGTCCCGAGCCCACCACCGAAGGCGTGGACGATGATGATCCCGAGCGCCGAGTGGGTGAGGAAGAACAGCTGGCGGGTGGTCAGCAGCCGCGCCCCCAGGACCCACGCCGTGAGCCCGGCCGCGAACAGCGCCCCGACCACGAACAGCAGGATCGAGGTGGCGTTCAGCAGGGTGCTCGTCCGCCGCAGCCCGGCCCGGCCCGGCGCCGACCGCCGCCGGCCGCGGGCCCGCGGGGCCAGCAGCTCCGGATCGAGCTCGTCCTCCTCCTCGGCGTCCAGGTCCGCGTCCTCGTCGTAGAGGTCCTCGTCGTCCCAGGCCTCGGAGTCCCAGGAGGCGGCCGAGTCCACCCGGCGGTAACGGTCCTCGTCGTCGGTGACCCCGACGGCGCCGCCCGTGGCCCACTGGCCGGAGTCGCCGGCGGCCCAGCCGCCGGCGCCCTCGCCGTCGCGCGCCCACTCCGAGGAGTCATCACCGTGCAGGTAGGCGTTGCGAAGCTCCTCGAACAACGGCTCACCGTCACCCGCCGTGCCAGCGCCGCCGCCGTCCCACAGCCCGGAGCCATCCCAGAGGCCCGTCGCCTCCTCGGCCCCGTGGTCGGTGGCCGCCCGCCTCGGCTCGTCGGTGTCATCGGGCGGCGGGTCGGGAACCGGGCGCAGGCGCCCGCCGTACCAGCCGTCGCCCAGGCCGTTGACGTCGTCGTGGAGCTGGGTCACGAGGGCCCCCCCTCAGGAATGGAGATCGCGGGCACGCAAGCAGCGCAAGCAGCGCAAGCAGCGGGGGTGCCTTGGAGGAGGCAAAGGGAGAACCAGGCCGCCATTGCAGCCACCTCATTTATTTCATAGCGCGGCCAACCGGCCGCGCGGCCGACGGGGGGATCACAACGTGCCAGGAATTCCCAGACCGGACCTGGCAGGCTGTGCGTCAGTCCTGCACTCGGAATTCACGAGTCCGCGGCAAGCGCAGGGGGGCGCCTCGAGCAGTCCCTGTCGTGGGGGCGACAGGAAAGGGGAAGCTCGGACCGATCCGCGAACGGCGAATTCAGAGCGATGCTTCTAGATGTCGCTGAGCCGGGGGGAGGCTCTTTTGGTGCGGTGCCATGGGGGTAGCGCGACGGACTGTACGGCACCACCCTGTTGGAGTCAAATCGTATACACGTCGAGATCATCCTGTGATCTACGTAGATGTCCGGCTCCAGATCGTGGGAATCCGCCCGACATCCCGGGAGTTCCCCCACAAACTACCGCTTGGCAACCGTTCTCCACCGACTCCGCCAGCCAGGCGAGCCGGCCCGACCGCGGACCGGGAAGGAGGTGATCTCTGGCACCTGCCATGGGAAACGCCCCGGTCCCCTGACCGAGGCGTTCGCGCGTAGCGAACGAGCGGCCGGGTGGGAGGATCCCTCCCCCGCCCGGCCGCTCGATCTGTATGGTCGCACCGGCCCCGCCGGCTCCGGGTCACCGGCCCGCTCCCGGCGCCGAGACGCTGGCGACACCCACCCGGTCACGGCGGCACCAGCACGGCGGTCGCCGCCGCCCGACCCTCCATCTCGGGCGGAACCAGCCGCAGCAGCCGCAGCAGCCCCGCCCCGGCCGGCGCCACCACCGTGACCGTCACCTCCGGCCCACCCGGCCCAGGCGCCACCTCCACCGACCGCAACCGCACCCCCGCGACCCCCGAATCCCCCGCCGACCCGGCCAGATACGCGACCACCGTCGCCCGCGCCCGCTCCTGCGCGACCCGGACACTGCGCCCCCCACTCCGATACCAGGTCCCGGTGTCGACATCATTGGCCGCCGCCACCGCCGCCCCGTCGGCCAGATTGGCCAGCGCCCGATGCCCCAGAAACCAGTTCGAGGTGTCCCACCCCAACGCCAGCACCATCAACACCAGCACCACCAACCCCACAAGCAGCACCAGCGCCTGCCCACCTTCGCCCCCTCCCCTGGCCGGTTCCGCCCGGGCCCGTTCCGCCCGGACCCGACCTGCCAGGGCCATTCCGCCACGAGGGGGCCGTCGCCGCGGCGCGGGCGGCCCGCTCACCCGCCCAGCCCGCGGAACCGGTCGACCCGGGTGTGATGAGTCGCCCCAATGACGATGGCCGGTCCGGCGACCGACCCCAGGAACGGCAACCTCGCCACCGGGACCCGGTAGGTCACCACCACCTCCACCTCCGCCCCCGGCCCGAACCCACCGGCGCACCCCAACGCACCCTCGACCGGGCACCGGGCCCGCAACCGCAGCCTCGCCCTGGGATCCCCCGCACGCACCCCGTAGGACGCCAGCACCTCCCGGTACGCCACCCCGGCCCGCCGCTCGGCTGCCACCCGGTCGGGCCCGGTCACATACACCCGGCCCGCCTCTCGCGCCGCACCCGAGGTCGCCAGCAACGCCCGCTGCACATCCGCCATCACCACCATCACGTACACCAGCGGCACCAGCAGCGTCAGCACCACCACCAGCAGCTCCACCACCGCCGCTCCCGACTCCCGCCGAGCGCCGAGACCGCTCACAACGACTCCTCCTCGTGCATCCGGGCGGCCATCCGCACCGGGAGGCCAGGAACCCCGGGAACGAACGAAGGCAGCGACCCCTCAGCGTGGAGGACCACCACTCCACCGGACTCGGAGCCCTCGATCGGCACCGCGCCCGCGACCCGCGCCCCGACCGACCGCCGTAGCAGGTCGACCGCCACCCGCCGCCCGTCGGCGACCGTGCGGCCCTCGGTCGCCGCCACCCGAGCACCCTCGGACAACGACCCCATCAGGGCGTTCCGCTCCCACAGGAACAGCCCGAGCTGGGCGACCGCCATGGCCAGGGCGAGGGCAACCACCGACACCAGCACGAACTCCACCACCGCCGCGCCCTGCTCGGCCGCGACCCCGCGCCGGGGCGGCTCAGTCAAAGCGGACCTCGTTGAGGAACCCGGTGATGATGTCCCGTAGCGCCTCGCTGGCCACGCCCCACACGAGCATCACCAGGGCGACGGTCATGGCCGTGATGAGGACCCACCCGGGCACGTCGCCCCGCTCGCCGCCGAGCCGGGCGAGCCGCTGGCAGATGGGCAAGTCGAGCCACGGCATGGGGAAGCTCCTTCGATCAGCGGGCGAGCTGGGAGAGTGAGAACAGGCCTGGATAGAGCGCGAAGAGGATGACCACCGGCAACTCGAGGAACACCACGGGGACTAGCATGAGGACCTCTCGGCGGCCGCCGGCCTCGATGAGGTCGCGCTTGTGCTGCTCCCGGACGTCGGCGGCCTGGGCGCGGAGCACGTCGCCGAGTGGGGTGCCGCGTTCGACGGCCACGACCAGCCCGTCGACGAACCGGACCACGGCCGGCACCGGCACCCGGACGGCCAGCCGCTCCATCGCCGTGGTGAACGGCTCCCCCGCCCGGAGATCGGCCAGCACCAGGGCCAACTCGCGGCTCAGCTCCCCACAGGAGCAGAGCACCGTCCGCTCCAGGGCCGCCCGCGGGCCCTCCCCGGCGGTGACTGCCAGGCAGAGCAGGTCGGCCAGGGTCGGCAGCTCCCGCAGCATCCGCGCCTGACGCCGGGCGACCTGCCGTCCCAGCCACCCGTCGCGACCGAGCACGCCGCCCACCACTCCGAGCACCGCCCCGCCGGTCACCGCCACGGCCGACACCGCACGACCAGCCAGGGCGGGAAGCGCACCGCTCACCAGGACCGCGGCGACGAACCCGCCCAGACCACACAGCACCTGCTCGGCCCGGAACCGGGCGATGTCATCTGCCACCCCGGCCTCACGCAGCCGCCGGGCCACGGCCGCCGACCCGCCGAGCCACCGCTCGATCCGGCGCGCACCCGCCTGCAGCAACGGCCCGAGCAGCCGTTCAACCGCCGGAACCGGCGTCAGCGGCGACCCGGCGCCGTGCAGCAGCCGGGTGGTCGCCGGCTCCAAGCCGCGCAGGTACGGATCCAGCCGAGCCGCCAGCCGAGGCCTCCGCGCCCGCGGCGCCCCCGACACCACAAGGCCGACGCCGACCACGAACCCCAGGCTCACCAGCACCGCAAGGGGCGCCATCACCGCCCTCGTTCCCTGGCCGGAGCACCGACGTCGCCTGCCGCCCCGGCCCTCACCGCGATCGGAGAACCCGGGCCGCCCGCCACTGCGGCCCTCACCGGAGCACCCGCTCCTCGGTCGGGAGGCGGCCGATGGCCAGCATCGCGCGGTAGCCGGTGACGGCCATGGCGGCCCCGATCGCCAAGACCACGGCGCCGCCGGTGCCGCGGTAGGGGGCGACCGCCTCGGGCTTGGTCGCGAGCAGGAGCAAGACCGCCCACGGGGTCGCGAAGGCCATGCGGGCCGCGACCACCACCCACGTCTGGCGGGCCTCCAGCTCCTTGCGGACCCGCTGCTCGTCGCGGAGGAAGCCCGACAAGGTGCGCAGCATACGGCCGAGCTCGCTGCCCCCGACCTCCCTGGCCAGCCGGAGCGCCTCGATCACCCGGTCGGCGGTCGGGTCGGCCAGCTCGTCCTTGAGCCGGTCCAGGGCGGTGCCGAAGCGCCCGGTGGCGTGATAGGCGTCGGCGAAGCGGGCGAACGACGCCCGGAGCGTCTCGGGCCCCCGCTCGGCCAGGCCGGCGACCGCCTCGGGGAGCGAGAGGCCGGCTCGCACCCCCGAGGCCAGGTTGTCGATGGCGTCGGGCCAGACCTCCCGCAGCTCCCGGAGGCGCCGCCGCCGCCGTGCCTGGAGCGCCCCCAGCGGGAGCCACCCGGCCAGCCCGGCAAAGGCCAGGCCGAGCCACGGTGACCGGCTGAGCGCCAGCACCGTCGCACCGGCGGCCAGCCCCGACGCGCCGCACACCGCGACCACATGCCACGGCCGGACGTTGCGGACCCCGGCCTGGATCGCCCAGTCCCGGAAGCTACCCACCCACCTGCGCGGCCTGGCCGGTCGGCCCCGCCCGTCGATGCCCAAGCCGAGCAGCACCAGGCCGGTCACCAGCGTCGCCGGGATGGCGAGCACGGCCAGATCACCCACACCACATCACCTCGATCCCCCAGGCTCGTCCGCCAACCCCGCGGATCGGCCGGCGACCCCGCGCATTGCACCGCCGACCCGCGGGCCGGGAAGTCCTGGACGGTCATGTCCCCAGCACCTCGACAAGCTCGAAGCCGTGGCGGCGGAACCGCTCGGCGTGTGGCGGGTACTCGCCCGTCCAGAGCAGGCGGTCACCGGCACGGCGGAACACCAGGCCCGCCTCGACCTGGTCCTCCTCGACCCGGCCGGACACGGCCAGGACCTCCTCGACCTGGCGCCGGCCCCAGGCGTCGCCGCGCAGGAACACGATCAGGTCGACCGTCGCCGCGACGGTCGGCAGGATGAATCGGTGGGACACGTTCTCGCCGGCCAGCAGGGGCAGGGTGGTCAGCTTCACCAATGCCTCGCGCGCCGAGTTGGCATGCACCGAGGTCATGCCCGGGATCCCCGAGTTGAAGGCGATCAGGAGGTCGAGACACTCCTCCTGCCGGACCTCGCCGACGATCAGCCGGTCGGGCCGCATCCGCAGCGCCTCCTTGATGAGGCGGCGCTGGCGGATCTCCCCCTCTCCTTCGAGGTTCGGCTGCCTGGTCTGCATAGCCACCGTGTCCGGCAGGCCGACCTGGAGCTCGAACACCTCCTCGCAGGTGATCACCCGCTCGCGGGGAGGGATGGCCGCGGACAGGCAGTTCAGGGTGGTCGTCTTCCCAGACTGGGTCGCCCCGGCGACCACGATGTTGAGCCCGGCCACCACCGCCGCTTCCAGGAACCGTGCGCACTGGCTGCTCAAGGTGCCCAGCCGGACCAGCTCGGCGATCGAGTGGGCGCGTAGCACGAAGCGCCGGATGTTGACCGCCCAGTGGCGCCGCGTGATGTCGGGGATGACGACGTGCAGCCGGGAGCCGTCACCCAGGGTGGCGTCGACGAACGGGCTGGACAGGTCGACCCGGCGTCCGCTGGCCCGGAGCATGAGCTCGACCAGGTCGTGGACGTCCTCCTCGCCGAGCACGGTCGTGGTCAGCTGCGGGCGTCCGGCCTTGGCGACGAACACCTTGCCGGGTTCGTTGATCCAGATCTCCTCCACGTCCGGGTCGTCGAAGAACGGCTGCAACGGGCCCATGCCGATCACCCGGTCGGCCACTGCCTTGGCGACCTGCCCGGCGTCGGCGAGCGGTGGCATGCTGGCTACCAGTCGCCGCTCCGCGTAGTCGGCCACCACCTCTTCGATGAGCTGGCGCACCGCGGTCGCGTCCCCGTTGCCCGGGTCCAGCCCACGCCGGCGGACCAGCTCGCGAACCTCGACCTCGACGATCTGGTCGGCGGTCTGAGTGGCGATACCGGTCATGGTTCCGCCTCGGCGGTCTGGTGGGCTCCGATCGTCATGGTCCCGACCCAGCGGTGGCGGTTGCGTGACCCGCGCGGCGGGACCGGCGGGTGCGCCGGGGCGGGGCGGGCGGGGCGGGGAACAGGACCCCGGCCAACCTGGCCACGGCGACCTGCGCCGGGCAGCCGGGGCGAGCCTCCCGGAGCGCCTGTCCGGCGAGCAGGGCGGCGTCGACACCAGCCCGGTCGTACGGGACGACCGCCACCGGCTCGATCCCCACATAGCGGCGCAGGGCGGCCCGCACCTGCTCGGCCGGACGGTCGCCACCGAACATGCCGGGCCGCAGCTGGTTGACGACCACCCGGATTCGGCTGGCCGGAACGCCGAGGTCGCGCAGCTCCTGGTAGCCGCGGATGAAGGCGTGCAACCCGATCGGGTCGGCCCTGGCGACGGCGACGACCAGATCGGCCCGTTCCACGGCCAGCCGGGTCACGGCATTGCGTCGCAGACGGACCTGGTCGTAGAGGAGCTCCTCGTCCTCCTCGAGGCAGAACCCGGCGTCGACCACGGTGACCCGGAAGGCAGCCCGGAACAGATCCACCATGGCCTCCCAGGTACCGGGGCGGACCTCGGTCCAGAGCTCGGCCCGCGGCAGCCCCGGCAGCACCCGGGGGCCGCCCGGCGCGGCCCGACGAACCGACTGCCACAGCCGGAGGACGTCCAGCTCGCCCCGGCCGGACAGCCTCGCCGCCCACCCCAGGCCGGGAGCGTCATCCAGAAACCCGAGTGTCTGGGCCATCATCTATATTTCCTGTAAGTTCCTCACGGCTGTGGAGGAGGCGACGTGATCCAGGCGGGCCTGTACCTGCGCATGTCCCGCGACGCCGAGGCCCGCGGCCTGGGGGTTGGCCGGCAACGCAAGGACGGCGAGGCGCTGGCCAGCCGCCTGGGTTGGCCGATCCTCCAGGAGTACTGCGACCAGGACCTCTCGGCGTCCAAGTATTCCCGCAAGCCTCGGCCGGCGTACCTGCGGATGCTCCAGGACCTGCAGGAAGGCGCCATCAACGCGGTGGTCGTCTATGACCAGGACCGGCTGGTGCGCCAGCCCAAGGAGCTGGAGGAGCTGTTCGAGGTCTGCGACCGCGCCCGCGCCTGGCACATCGCTGCGGTGTCGGGCGAGATTGATGTTCGCAACTCCGATGACCTGTTCCGGGCCCGCATTCTGGCTGCGGTGAATGCTAAGGAGTCCGACAACATCTCCCGGCGGGTCCGCCGCAAGCAGCGGGAGCTCGCTGAACATGGCCGCCCGCACGGCGGCCCACGGCGCTACGGCTACCGACTCGACTTCAGCGCCATCGAGCCCGATGAGGCGGCACGGATCCAGGACTTGGCCCGCCGCGTCCTTGCGGGTGAGTCCCTCGCCTGGCTCTGTCGGGAGCTCAACGCCCGCGGCGTACCAACGGCAGCTGGTGGCCGCTGGAGTCCTGTCACGTTGCGGCGCATCCTGATCGGGCCCCACCTCGCCGGCCTCCGCGTCTACGGTGAGCAGATGTATCCGGCCGCCTGGCCGGCCATCCTCTCTGAGGACACGCACCATGCTTTGCGGGTCCTCCTAACGGATCCCCAACGCAAGACCAACCCAATGCACCCCACGAGGCATCTGTGGAGCGGCCTACTGATCTGCGGGCACTGCGGCACACGGATGTACGCCTACTACCGGCAGGCCAAGACCGGGCGGGTTAAGAAGCTGTTCTGCTCTCGCAGGCTTGGCGGCTGCGGCCGGCTGGCCCGTGGTGCCGAGCCGATCGAGACCTTCTTGGAAGCCGCCGTGTTTGAGATGGTCCGGCGCCCAGCCTTCGCACAGTTCTTGAACCGCCGAGACAGCACCCCAGAGGAACGCGCCGGCGTGCTGGAACGGCTTCGAGCGGTCGAGGCACTCCAGCAGGAGAATCTTGTCGCCTATGCGGCGCCGGAGCCCGGCGCCCGGCGCCGCACCAAGAGGGAATATGAGCTGATCGCCGGTCGCCTGGATCGGCAGCTCGACCTGCTCAACAGGCAGCTCCGCGCCCTGGCCGTGCCAGAGTTGCCCGACGCGCTGACCCGTGGCGACCTGGAGGCCGAGTGGCCGGACATGCCCTTCTACGCCCGCCGGCGCGTCGCGGAGACACTGATCGCGAGGGTCACGCTGCTGCCGGTTGGTCGGGGCTGCCGACGTCTCGACCCTGAGTTTGTCCGGGATTCGATGCGGATCGACTGGACGTTTTGAAGAAAGGTTCGCCCCTTCCGGTGACATGATCCCTGCTCACCGGGGCCTGACGCCCGAGGGCGTTCGACTAGGCTTCTGGCCAGGCCGGCGACGAGATTGGCACAGTTCGGTCGTATCGAAGGGCGTTGGCTTCCTCGGCGACAGATGCGGAAGGCTTAACCCACCGGACCCGGCGACGGATCAGGAGGAGCCGATGAAAGCGGTCGTCCAAGACACCTACGGCGCAGCCGACGTCCTGCAGCTCAGGGAGGTCGACAAGCCGGTGGTCGGGGATGACGACGTGCTGGTACAGGTGCACGCGGCCGGCGTGGATCCCGGTGTCTGGCACCTCATGACCGGCCGGCCGTACCTGGTCCGCGTCATGGGCTACGGGCTGCGCACGCCCAAGGTCGGCATCCGGGGCAGGGACGTCGCCGGGCGTGTGGAGGCGGTCGGCACCAGCGTGACTCAGTTCCACCCGGGTGAGGAGGTGTTCGGCATCTGCGACGGGTCTTTCGCCGAGTACGTGTGCGCCCGGGCGGACAAGCTGGCTCCCAAGCCGGCCAACCTCAGCTTCGAGCAGGCCGCGGCCGTGCCCATCTCCGGCCTCACTGCCCTGCAGGCCCTTCGCGACACCGGAAAGGTGCAGCCAGGACAAAAGGTGCTCGTCATCGGCGCGGCGGGCGGGGTGGGGTCGTTCGCGGTGCAGTTGGTCAAGGCGTTCGGCGCGGAGGTCACTGGGGTGTGTAGCACGACCAAGGTGGACCTGGTCCGCTCCATCGGCGCAGACCAGGTGATCGATTACACCCGCGAGGACTTCGCCGACGGGGTGCGCCACTGGGATCTCATCGTGGACACTGCGGGCCGTCGTTCGCTGGCCCACTTGCGGCGCGCCCTCGCCCCTCGGGGGACGCTGGTGATCGTGGGCGGCGAAGGAGGCGGACGGTGGCTTGGAGGTTTCGACCGCCAGATCCTCCGGGCGCCCATCCTGTCGCTGTTTGGGCGTCAGACGCTGCGCCCGTTCACCTCCAAGGAACGATCCGAGGACCTGGTTGTTCTCAAGGAACACATCGAGGCCGGCAAGGTCACCCCGGTCATCGACCGGACCTACCCGCTCAGCGAGGCCCCCGAGGCGATCCGTTATCTGGAGCAGGGACACGCTCGAGGAAAGGTTGTTATCACGGTGTGAGGCGCGACCGTGCGCGCGCTTGCGGCTGGCGGAGTGAGTGGCCCAAGGCGAAGCCAACCACTTCTCATGAGGCTGCTCGTCGGGATGCTGCGGGGAGCGCGATGACGCCCCGGGGCCAGGCGACGACCCCAGGAACATTCCCAAACGCTGGCTCACCATGGGGGCAGGCCGCAATAGCGCAGCAACGACAAGGCCAGGTGCGGAGTGCCCCGGATCCGCTGGACACCACGCTCGGAGGCCGCGGTGACGTCGTCGAGGGTGTCGCCGGCCAGGCCGGGACGTCCGCCGTGGAGTAACTCAGGCTAGTGTAATGGAGTAGCCACCGGTCCCTCGTCCGCTAAATGATCGAATGAGAATTGTATGCTTGCCGTCATCATCTAACGCGCATATGCGAGGGTTGAAGACTCCCCCACAAGGAAGCTTGTCTCCATCGGGTCGGGTGATCTCTAGCGAGGGGTCGAGATTTCCCGAAGTCACTACGACATTTATTGATACACGGTCGTCCTGCGATCCCGAGAATCTGTAGCAGTGCACACTCTCCCTGGCACTGACGGAACCCCTAACGGGTGAATGGGCAAGGGATCCACAGTTATCGGGCTGGTTAAGGCGTTGAAGGTAGAGGTGGTAGCCCCCGGTGCTCGTTCCACGGAACGACTTAATGAAGATTGCATGGATTCCCGACGCGTCGAGGACGCAGAGAGATGGGTTTGTCACTCCTCCACAGGCCAGCCTGTTCCGATCGGGTCGGATCACCTCGACGGCTGGGTCGAGATTCCCTGAGGTTGGTGCCACATTCGCCCAAACTCTGTCCTCTGAAGCGCCAGCAAATGAGAAGCAATCAACCTGGCTGGCCTGGCCAATTGACCGACGGACTGTCTTGCCGAATTCGATCATGGTTGGACAGTCTCGTAGGATGCTTTGGCCGCTTATCGTTGTGGGCGTCTCAGAGGACGTAGTGGTGACCGGTTGGTCCGTGGTGGTCTCTGTCGTGGTAGGTGTGTCGGGTGGAGGTGGCGGCGGTGTCCGGAAGGGATTCCAGATGGTGAAGCCTACTGCCAAGAGGAAGACGCCGCCGAGGACTCCAATTAGAGAGCGTTGGAGGGTACGCCTACTGGAAGGTTGAAGGCTAGGCCCACTGGCAGGCGGTTTCTTCTCCCTGTCGCGTAGTCGACGCCGAGCCTCGAAAATGGCTGTTATGGCACCTGCGACTGCGGCGACTGCTCCGGCGAGAACAGTTACAATGCCTGCAACATCCTGTAGCGCATCCACGAGGGTCTGCCAGCTTCGGCCATTGTAGGGAAGCATCCGTGAGTTGGCCGAAGCTAGCAGGAAGGTAAACAGCGGGCAAGTAGGGGTTCGCTGCGTCGAGCGGAACACCCGGACGGATGACGGTAGCGTTCACCAGAGGGCAAGGACCGACTGAAGGGCACTGAACGAGCGTTTTAGCGTGGATCACCCACAACGCATGATGAGTATTTGGACTACGCTGCTTCCGGTTCGCCGCGGCTGTCATCGACTCGATCAGGCGGTCGATTTGCGGCTCTCGCCTCTAGGACGATCCGGGCGACACGCTCCAGGACCTCTATCGGAGGGCTTGGTGCCTGCTCATACACATAGCGCCGGGCTGCCTCTCGGATGCCCTCGCGCTCTTCATTGGTCACTCGGGCATAGGACCTGCCTGCTTGTGGTGTGCTGCGCCGTCGCCGTTGCGACGGGCGGAGCCTTCGTCTTTGGCTCGGAACTCGGCGAGTAGGCGACGGCCATGTCGTTCGGAGGTGCCGAGCTGACGCGCGAGCGCGGCGCCGGACAGGTGGCTGGCTGCGCCGCAGTGCGCTTCGTAGATCCGTCGTGCTCGGGCGTGCAGGTCCATCTCGGGTCCGGACATGGCCGCCCGGCTGTCAAGATTGGGTCCGGTCGTGGCCGGCTCCTGGCCGGCTACGCGTGCCTCGAGGTCTGGTGTAGGTCCGGCGGGGTCCGGCCCCGATCCGGGGGTCGTGCGCTCGTTGGCGGACATCCCGGCTGCCGTGCCTGTCGGAACTGGCGGTGGGTCCGCGTCGAGCTTGGCGGGCGCTACTGGCGCTGGTGTCTGGTCCGGACCGGTGTGTCGGTGACGCCAGCTGACCTGCTGCATGAGCAGGTGGGTGGTGAGCACCAAGGCGACGGGGGCCATGGCGAACACCAGCTGGGCGACCGGGCGGTCGGGGGCGTGGGCGATGTTGAAGGCAACCGACGCGGCCGAGAACAGCCCGGCCAGCGCCCACGGGTAGCCGGCCCGGGTGGCGGCGCGGTTGGCGGCCAGGACGGTCAGCAGGGCGACGACGATGGTGCCGTCGATCACCACCGGCCATAGCCAGGCCAGGCCGGGTCGGACTTGGCTATCGAGGGCGAGGTGATGCAGTGCGTCGTACGAGAGGGCGAACGCGGCCGCGGCCAAGATCATGACGCCGAAGGCGCTAACCCGATAGGTCCACCGACCGGTCATGTCCGGTCCTGTTCGCTGGGGTTGGGGCCGGTCGGACCAGTGCGGGGGTTGGCCAGGCCAGCGGTGCGGGCTGAGGCAAGGGTGCGGCCGATCTCGACCGGGCCGAGCCCGATGGCCAGTGCGGCCTTGGTGAACGCGGCGGTCACGTCGTCGTCGTTGAGCAGGCCGCTGGCGACGTAGCGGTAGACCTTGAACGCGGTCCGGTTGAGGGTGTGGTTGCGCTGGCCGGGGGTGGCCCGGCCGAGGGCGGCCAACTCGGCGGCCAGGACCCGGCGGCCATAGGGGTGGTCGGCCAGGTCCGGCTCGACTGTGGCGGCTGGCCGGGTCGAGGGTGCCGGGTCGGGGTTGAGCCGGGCGCGGAGGGCGACCGGGACCTCGGCCAGGGGCGCCTGGTCGAGGCTGACCAGCCAACGGTAGCGACCGCCGGAGATGTGTCGGCTGGGTGGGGCCAGGACACAGCCACCACGGCCGCGCCAGTCGATATGCGCCAGCCCGCGAGGTGGGCGGTTGCCCAGCCCAGTCGGGGTGAACCAGTGGTGCCAGCCACCGCCCCCCGTGGCCACCAGCGGACCGGGGAGCGGCAGGCCGGCCGCTTCCTGCAGCTCGCCGAGGGCGGCCAGGCCCTCAGGTCCGTCGATGTCCAAGGCGTCGAAGCAGATGCCGGTGGCCAGGCCGACATTGGCCTGGGGCCAGCGTCGCCACCAGCGGGCGATACGGTCAGGGTCGGTGGTGGCGTCTCTGACGCCGTGGCGGACCAGGGGATGCTTGGCCGGCCGGTCACAGGATGCCTCGCATGGGCATGAGCAGGCCAGGCTGGCCATGAACTGAATGCGGCGGGGCCAGTGGACGGGATACACGGGGATGCCGCGGGCGGCGTAGCCGAGGGCGGCCTCCAATAGCGGGTTCATGCCACCCTCCCGTGGGTGGGCGCCGTGGTGGCGGCCTGGTGGGCGTGCCAGCAGGCCTCCTCCTCGGCCTGGATCGCGGCCTGGACTGCCAGCTCGGCGAGGTGGCGCATCATGGCGGGGGTGCCCCCGAGGGTGCCCTCGCCCAGGTGGCTGCCGGGGAGCGGGAGGTCCCAGTGGACCTCGGCGAACGGGCCGCTTGGGGTGACGAAGCCGTACGCGTGTAGCTGGGTGTCGTTGGTCAGGTGCAGCTTGATGTTCACGATCGGGCTCCTTCCGGATTGATGATTAAGCGTCAAAGGTCCTGGTCGTCGGGGTGGAACGGCTGGGCGCAGCGGCTGCAGAGGATGGGCGCCTCGGCCAAGGTGGTCTTGGCGACCCGGATGCGGCGGCCGCAGTCGCAGGTGGCGGCGAGCAGGTTTCGGGAGGGGGGGCCGGTGCCGAGGCGGTGCTCGTGGCGGCGCCACAGCACCAGGGCGGCGGCGAGGTCCTCGAGCTGGCCGGCGTAGGCGGCGGCGGTGGGCTCGGGGACGGTGGTGGCCGACCAGCCGATCGGCTGGACGCTGGCCACCTCCAGCCCCAGCTCGCGGGCCAAGGTCGCGTAGCGGCGGTTGTGATACCGACCTTGGCGGCTGGTGTCCTGGACGCCTCTGGCTTGGGCGAGGCCGTGGGCGGCCTCATGCAGCAGGGTGCCGAGCACGTCGGTGGGGCCGCGCTGGAGGCCTTCGCCGCCGACCAGGACCTCGTGGCGGTCGGCGCCCTGCACATGCCAGCGGTGCGGGGCGAAGTGGCCCAGATTCAGCCGCTTGCCCTCGGCGCCGGAGGCGACCACCAGCACAGCGTCCGGGACGTCGGGGTGGCGAGTGCGGATGGTGTGCCAGGTGTGCTCCAGGGCCGCCACCAGGAGGCTGGCCGCCCCGTTCAGGGTGGTGGTGTGGGTGGATGGCTGGTGCATCAAAGACCTCGCTCTGCTGATGTGCGGGCCGGGTGCTCGCGGTGCGGCGGAGGATGCCCGGCCCGCACTCGCGTTGCGGTGGCGCCGGATCAGCCCGGGACGGTCAATGGTCGGGGTCACGCGTGGCCCGCTCGCGCTGGGTGTAGGCGTCGGGGTCGGCGTCGTAGGCGTCGGCCAGGTCCGCGGCCTCGACCAAGGCGTCGGCCAGGGCCCGCAGCGCCGGGGCGCGGCCGGTGAGCATGGTCGAGCCGACCCGGACGATGGCCTCGGTGCCCAACAGGCCCATCGGGGTGGCCTTGCTGATCGTTGGCTCCAGGCGCTCGTGGCCGCCCATGTGGATGGTGATCTGGGGCATCAGGACTCCTCTGGCGGTGGGTGCAGGAGCCGGCCGGCGCGGTAGTGGCGGCCGTGGAAGGCCACCGCGGCCCGCACGGCCTGCCTGCGGGGCCGGGGCTCTGGCCGGTCGTCCCGGATGGCCTGGGCGATCTCGGCGGCGACCTCGGCGAGCCGCTCGGCGCGGCGGGCGAGGTCCTGGGCCTTGTCGGCCAGGTAGTACCAGTCCCCGCCGTCCAGGCCTTGGGCGCAGCGGCTGACCAGGTCGATGACCCACAGGTAGTCCTCGACCAGGCGGGTCTCGGTGTCGCTCAGCTCAGCCATGTCAGGCGACCTCGTGGCAGACGGGACAGGTGGTGCGGGCGGCCCGGCGCTCGCAGCGGGCCTGGCTTTGGGCACTGGCCAGCTGGAAGCCGCAGGTCGCACACGAGGCCACCCACAGGCCGGCCAGCAGGTGCAGCGCCGGCGGCCGCTCGTCATCGACCAACGGCCCGCGGTCCTCCAGGCCCGGCATGGCCGCATCGGGGTCGCAGTGGTGGTGGGTGATGGCGGTCGCCGCGGCATAGGGGTCGGGGCAGCCGACCGAGGCCAGGCAGCGGTCGCAGGTGACGGCGATGGCGCCGTCGTCGGTTGGGGTGGTGTAGAACAGGGTTGCCACCTCCTTGGGGTGGTGTTGGGGGAGGGGGCGCGTCCGGCTTGCCCAGCAGGGGTCGCGCCCCGCTCCCGGGACAGGGGCGGCTACTGGCCGCTGGCCTTGCGGCCGTTGGTCCGGGTCACCTTGGCGGTGGCCCAGCGCAGCGAGGGGCCGACCTCCTCGGCGTCGACCTCGGTGACCTGGTGGTCGGTGCCGTCGGCGTCGGTCCAGCTGCGCTGCTTGGGCCGGCCGACCACGATCACCCGGGCCCCCTTGGTGAGGGTCTCGACGGTGTTGGTGGCCTGGTCGCGCCAGACGGTGACCGTGTGGAAGCTGGTCTCGCCCTGGGTCCAGCTGCCGTCGTCTTGGCGGGTGCGCGGGGTGACGGCCACCCGGAGGTTGGCGACCTCGAGGCCGGTGGGGGTGTAGCGCAGCTCGGGGTCGGCGGTCAGGTTGCCGACCAGGGTCACGCGCTCGCGCTCGGTCTCGGACATGACAGTCCTCCTTGGGACTCGATGGGCCCGGCTGGGCCCTGGTGCTGGTGGTTGGTTGCGGTGGTGATCCGGACAGCTAGGGGTGGTGGCGTCACCTCCTCAGGCGTAGTCGGCGGGGTCGTCGAACAGGACCGACTGGTAGCCGCGGTGCATCGCCACCTGGCGGCCCAGCTCCAGGGCCTCGGCTTCCTCGGCGGCCGTGGGGGCGTTGGTCGTCCCCCACAGTCGGGTCCATTCCGCTGCCCGCGGCTGGGGGTGGCAGCTGCAGGGGCACCAGCGGCCTGGGCATCTGTCGTGGTAGCCGGTGCGGCACGCGTACCTCATGACCTAGACCTCCTCCTGGGTGCCTGCTGGTCGGGCGTTGCTCCTCGCTCGCCCCGGGCGACCGGTGGCTCCGGCCCATCCCGGCCGTGGAGGGGTCAGGGGAGGGCCGAAGGCCCAGCGAGCACTCATGAGCGCGCAGCGGCCCTTGACGCCGGAGTGGAGAGAGGGATGGGAGCCCGTCCAGCAGGCAAACGGCCGGGGTCGGCGGGTGCAGGGTCCCGCCGGCCAGCGCAGCGTGGAGGTCGTTCCCTGCTCTGGGGGTGTCGTGCTGGACGATGCGGTTGGGGGCCGGGAGGCCGGCCAGCCGGCGCCAGCCTCCTGGCGACCTGTGGGCTACCAGCCGCGACCGGCAGATGCTTCCCTGGCCCAGCCTTCGGCGTCGCTGCGCACCCGATCGATTTCGAACTCGAGGTCGCGGTCGCGGCGGCGGGCGTCGTCGTCGACGGCCTCGATCCGCTCATGGTGGTGCTGGAAGCGGTATTCCAGGTGCTCGCTAAGGCCGTCCAGCTGCTGCCCGAGCTGTTGGACCAGCTGTGACAGTTCGGCGACGCGGGTGCGAAGCCCGTCCAGCTCGTCGTGGTGGTCGCTGTCCATGGCTCCTCCTTGGTTGGGGCCTGCCGGTGGCTCCTCCTTCCTTCGGGCCGGGGACCCCATGCCGGGTCAAGCGCGGGTTGGCCCAAAGAAGTCGGCGATGGATCGATCGCCGCCGCAGGCGGCTTCGGGGGCCGGCTTGTTTGGGCGGGCGCTTGAGGCGGCGTGGGGTGGCCCACAATCGAGGGACACCGGCAGGCGTTATTCACGGTGAGGACCGGCAGGTGCGGCCGCAGGCCGCCCCACCACCGATGAGGCTCAGCCATGGCGCACCCGCCTCAGGTGGGCGACCCGGGCCAGCCAGCGGGGGAAGCTGGGCCGTCGCCGCCAGCGTCGCCAGCGGCCGACGGCCCCGAGGCGCCGCAGCTCGGCGGTGGGGTCCCAGTCGGGTTGCTCGTGCTGGCCGGTGTGGATGACGGCGGCGATGGTGGCCTCATCCCGGGCGGCGACCGCTTGGCGGAGGGCGAGCAGGATGCGGGGGCGGGGGGTGGCGGGCAGGGCCGGCACCTGCGCCGGCTCGGTGGTCTGACCATCCTCGCTGGGCGCGGCCAGTGCTAGCAGCGGCGCCTGCTCGGGCTGGTCGAGGGCGGACTGGGACGGCTGCCAGAGCTCGACCTGGGGTGGGACGCCGATGATGCCCTCGGCCACATAGACCGGCTCGGCCGCACCTATGGCCGCGGCGCGGAGGGCGCTGGCTTCCTCCTGCACCTGGGCCGGCACGGGGGCCTGCAGGACCGAGAGTTTGACAGCCCGGCCGCCTTGGATGAGGAAGGCTTCGCCGGGGTGGAGTTGGCGGACCTGGTTGGGGTCTACGCGGGGCCGCTCTTCCATGTGGACGCGGGCTTGGCCGGCTGGCCCCCAGGCGTCCAGCTGCCAGGCCTGCTCGGGGGTCCGCACCGTCCCCGCCAGGCTCACGAGGGGGTCGGGGTTGGGGGTCTGGTGCAGCACCAGTCCCCCGCCGAGGGTGTGCAGCAGCCGCCACTGCTGGCGCTCGTCGCCGAGGCCTTCGGGGGACTGGGCGCCGAAGATGACCGGGACGCCGACGTCGCGGAGCCGTTCGGCGAGGTGGATGGCCTGGTCGGTGCCGCCCTGGACAGCCGAGAACTCGTCCAGGACTAACAGCACGTCATCGCCTGTCCGGGCCTTCCGCTTGGTGGCGAAGTGGCCCAGGTCTTCCAGGACGAGGCGGACGGCGGCATCCGCGTCGGTGCGGCTGGCGATCGTCGGAATCGTCAGCACGGCCAGGTCCACGTCCTCCAGCCCCCAGCGGCCGTCGGCGGTGCCGGCGAGGGCGCGGAAGAAGGCCGAGTAGCGGCCGCGGACCCCGGCCAGCACCTGGGAGTCGGCGGCCAGCTGCTCCAGATCGGCCTGGGCGGTCGGATCGCCGCGCCAGAGCTGCTGCAGCTTCTCGAGGTCAAGGCGGCGCAGGAACTGGCCGCTGCTGCGAGGCGGCCCGGACGGGGCCGTGCACGCGAGCTGGAGGGCCAAGGTGGCCATCCGCCGGTAGTAGACCCCGCCGCCCTCGGTGGCCCAGTCCTCCACCGCGAGGAGGCGGTTGGCGATGGCCATCCCGTCGCCCCGCCAGCAGTCCAGGGGTTGGGTGGGCCAGAAGCCGACGATCGCCCCGGGGTTGGCGAGGCGGTAGGCGCAGGTGACCTGCCAGGCCAACCCCGGATCGGTGCCCTTGCAGTCGACGAAGACGACGCGCATGCCGGCCCTGGCGGCGATCCACACCCGCCGCAGGAGGGTGACGGTCTTGCCCGAGCCGGGGATGCCGAGCACGGCCATGGCCAGGCGCTGCTCGCGCTCGGGGATGACCACCTCGACGACCCGGCCGCGTCGGCGCAGCCAGGGGTACAGGTCACCGCCGGGATAGGCGATGCCGAGGGCTGGCGTGCGCGTGGGGTTGCTGGGCTCGTGGTGGCGGCGGGTCGCCCGGGCCACGCTTCGGACGGCGTGGACCTCGGCTGCGAGGGCGTGGCGTTGGCTGTAGGGGCTCCAGTCGGCCCCGGCAGCCAGCCGCTCCCCCCGCGCGACTGACAGGGCGCCGACCATGGCGCCCACGGGGAGGCCGAGGGGGGCCTGGCAGGCGAAGATGGTCAGCGGCCAGGTGACCAGCGACCCGATCCCATAGCCGTGCAGGAGTAGCCACCAGGGGTGCACATGGAGGCGCAGCAGGTCGGGGAGGCCGTCGCCGCTCGCCTCGAAGACGGCGATCTCGATGCCGAGGAGGACGGCGGCGGCGAGGAAGACCGCCCACCAGGCGACGCGGACTTGGCGGACGATCGCCGAGCGGGTGACCAGGTAGGCGGCCAGGGCGACCACACTCAGGCTCCACAGCACCAGGACCAGGAGGAAGGTGCCCAGGCAGCTGGTCCGGCGTGCCGCCCGCGGGTCGCTGGTCGAGGGGGCGACATTCATGCGGCACCCTCGTACGAAACCCCTGGCAGCTCAGGCAGGGCGACGACGTTGACCTGGGACCAGGGTTCGTTGCGGGCCCGGGTTGCTTCCTCGATCAGGGCCAGCCGCCGTCGGAGGCCGGCTTGGTGGGCGGGTGGGGTGAAGTAGGTGGTCTGGACCTCACCCGGGTAGCGGTGCTCGAAGACCTCTTGGAGCTTGGTCAGGTGCTTGGGAGTGAGCTCGACCTCGATGGTGTGCAACGGCGGGCCGCCGTTGACGGCAACGTCGGCCACGATCAGGCCGCCGTCGGGCCGCCACCAGGTCTCGCGGCGTTGGGCGCGCAGCCGGGTCAGGGCCCGCTCGCTGACCCAGTCGGCGTCGGGGGTGGCGGCCTCGATGGCCAGCCGCACCACCGCGACCGCATGGAGGTGGTTGAGCTGGGAGGGGACCAGGGTCCAGGGCCGGTAGCCGCTCCCGGCCAGCTCGAGGCCGGGGCGGGTGGGGACGATCCAGGTGCGGCCGAGGGCTCGCTGGGGTCGGGCCCAGCCGGCATGGAGCCAGCGGCGCAGGTGGTACCGGACAGTCGCGTCGGAGAGCGCGGGCAGCTCGGCCGACCGACTGGGGGCATACTCCCAGCGATGGATCGTCCGGGGCGTCTCGGGCGAGCGTCGGCCGAGCAGCAGGGCGAGGGTGTCGACGCGGACCGCGTACTGCTCGGCCACCCACGCCAGGACCTCGACGTCGCGGTGGGTCGGCGCCGGGCCAGTCCCCCACCGTGCACGTCGCCGGCTAGCCATCCGACCACCGTTCGTGGTCAGCGTGACCAGGGCTGTCCGCCGGGAGGCCCCCCACGGTGTTGGTGGGGGGCCGACCTGACAGAGACGCGCCAGCGTGCAGCCTCGATCGAGTGGCCCGCCACTGCTTGAGCTTCCCCAGAGACCCCGGCCGGTCGCGCGCGATCTTTGCGCGCGACCGGCCGGGGTCGGACACCCTCACCTGGTGGAACGACGCTGTAGTCGGTGTGGCTGCCCCCACGGTCGCTGCTGAGGGGGCAAGCAGGGGGCCAAGCAAGGGAGTAGACAAGGGGTGAGGCAGGGGGGTGGGAGCGCAGGGGAGGGCCGCCACGGGGTTGGTGGCGGCCCGTTCCTGCGCGTCCCCGCCACACCTGCCGCGGCCGGTGAGTACGGCCGGCGCGGCACAGAGGGTGGTCGCGGTCACGGCGCCTCCCGGTCGTGCTCGGGCGGCGGCAGCATCGGCAGGCCGGGGTGGGCGGTCGGTGGCAACGCCCGGCGCCTGCGAGGGCCGGGGGTGATTGGCGGCCTCGGCGGGGCGGGTGGCTGGTGCAACCACCAGGCCAGAACCCCAAGCGCCAGCGGGGTCACGAGGATGCCGGCCAAAGTGGCGTACATGCCCAGCGGGCCAGGCAGCCGGTCGCGGACGCCGGCCGGCCACGCCGCCGCCGGATTACCAGCGTGGTCGCGGAGGCGGGCGAGGATCCCGGGTAGCTCTGAGAGCGGCACCTCCGGCCAGCTGCCGGAGGCGAGCAGGCCGGCGAGCTGGCCGACCAGCCACACCAGCCCGCCCACCACCAGGACGATTCCAATGGCGACCAGCAGCAGGGTGTCGTTGGCCTGCTGGTGCTGCAGCTGGGCGCAGGCAAGGCATTGGCACTCGGGCCGCTCAGGCCGCATCCCAGCCACCTCCCTGCGGGGGGTGCTGGGCGAGGAGGGCCCGGTAGCCGGCCTCTGCGCGGCCTGCGACCTGTCGTAGGGCGCGCTGCCGGTGGCGGCGCGCGACCGCAGCACGGCGGCGCCGGCAGGTCGCGCAGCAGGCGACGGGCATGCCGGCGCTGTCGAGGAGATCCTCAGGAAAGCTGACGGTCTGACAGGATGGACAGCGTCGGTTGCCGGTCGATTGGAGTGAAGGACAGGAGCCGCTAGGCTCGTGAGGCATCACGAGGTTCCTTTCTTCGTGGCTGTTGAGGGGTTCGCTCGGGTGCTGGCCCCGGTGGTGTTGGCGCACTACCGGGGCCGACACTCATCGGGGCGGGCTCCGGGAGCCAGAAGTGCGGGTGCCGAGTTCGGGTCGGTTCATGTGTCTTCGTCCTTCATGCCACTGCCTGCGGGAACGGGTTGATTGCCTGCATCGAGCTGTTCGATGTCGTTGAGCTGGTCTACGATGCTCACACTCACATTGGTCGCCGGTTAGCAGGCAGCGTGGACCATGGGCGCCATGCAGGGAATGAACCGACGATGCACTCGTGGTGCACTGAACCTGCACCGCGCTGCTTCACCGCCATGGCTTCCGCTAGCCGGGAGGCGTCCGCGGTGACTGTCGTCGGCCGGTGGACCGGCCAGGAGGCCAGTGCTCTGCGCCAGGCCCTGCGGATGACCATTCGCGACTTCGCCGAGCACCTCGGCGTTGCCGAGCGGACGGTCGCCAAGTGGGAGGCCGGCGGGTCGGCGATGGTGCCGGTGCCAGTGATGCAGGCCGCGCTGGATACTGTGCTGGCGCGTGCGTCCGACGACGCCAAGGGCAGATTCGCGATGCTCCTGGCCGCAACCCGAGACCCGGCCGGGTCTCCCGGGAGCGCTGCGGCGCTTGGGGCTGCCACGCTTGTGGGTCCTGCGCCGGTGCCACGACGGCTCGATCCCGAAGCGATTCGCCGGCTGCGTACGATCCTGTTGGAGTACGCGAGGATCGACAACCTGCTCGGGCCGGCGCACCTACTCGACCTGGTGGCGCTGCATCTGAACTTCATCAGCGAGCTGCTCACCATTGCTACAGGCCATGTCCGGACCGAGCTGCTCACGGTCGGTAGCTGGTACGCGGAGTTTGCAGGCTGGCTATACCAGGACGCCGGCAATCCACAACCAGCGGCCTACTGGACCGATCGCGCCCTGTCCTGGATCCAAGTACCCGACGATCCCTTGCGGGTCTCATATGTGCTGATGCGCAAGAGCAATCAGGCGTCCGGACTCGGCGACGCGGCTCGCACGCTCGGCTTGGCGCAGGCAGCGTTGCGGGGGCAGGATCGCCTGTCTCCGCGCACCCGCGCTCTAGCGCTTCGGCAGGAAGCGCGGGGGCACGCACTTTCTGGGGATCCAACCGGCTGCGCCCGAGCACTAGACGCCGCCCGAGCGGGGGCAGCCGCCCCGGGCGACTACGGCGATGACGAACGGGCGCTCACCGGCTACTGCACACCCAGCTACATCGATGGCGAGGCCGCTGACTGTTGGATGCTGCTCGGGCAGCCGCAGAAGGCAGTAACGATCCTGGGCCATGGGCTGGCGGAATGGCCAGCGCAGTACCAACGCGACCGCGGATTGAACCTCGCGCGCCTGGCAGTGGCGCACGCCGCCGACCGGGAGCCTGAGCAGGCCTGCGCCGTCGCGCAACAGGCGGCCGTAATCGTCGGCAACACCTGGTCGGCGCGGACCACTGCGGAACTGAGGCGGCTTCCTGCGCTCCTAGCCGACTGGCCGGACCTGGCCCCTGTCGTGGAGCTGCGGGAGGCACTCGCCGCCCTGCCCTGAGTGTAGTAGATGCGTCGGCTGTGGCAGGCTACGGCGCATGGACATACTGATCACCACCGCGACCTCGCACGATGAGCAAGACCGCGCAGCGCGGGTAGCCGTCCTGCCGGTAGGCAGCTTCGAGCAGCACGGCGGCTTCCTACCGCTCATCACCGACACCATCGTGGCCTGCCTCATCGCCCGGCGGCTAAGTACCGACTACGACCTGTTGCTGCTGCCCCCGGTCACACTGTCGTGCTCGCACGAGCACAGCGGGTTCGCCGGGACGGTGAGCATTACCGCCGAGAGCCTGACCGCGGTAGTAACCGACGTTGCCGACTCGCTGCGTAGGTCCGGCATCGAGCGATTGGCAATCATCAACGGCCACGGTGGCAACTACGTGCTGGCCAACGTCGTGCAGCAGGCCAACGTGGCCGGTCCTCGGATGACCCTGTTTCCCGGTCGAATGGAGTGGGAGGCCGCCCGAGCGGCGGCCGGGCTCCAGACTACTGCCAGCGAGGACATGCACGCGGGTGAACTGGAGGTCTCGCTGCTGCTCCACGCCTACCCCGAGCTGGTTGGTGACGATTTCCAGCAGGGGGATTGGCAGGCGTCTCCCAGGTCACATTTGCTGGTCACCGGGATGCGTGGCTACACCGAGTCGGGAGTGATTGGCCGACCGTCTCTTGCGACGGCTGAGAAGGGACGGGTGATCCTCGACAGCCTGGCGCGGTCCTTCAAGGATCACCTCGCGCTGCTGTTATGACTTTCTCTACACCCTCAAGGCCGTCTCTGCGGGCGGCCGCCTGCGGCGGCCGTCCTCGCGCCGGCAGCGACGCGACGGGCACCGGGGAACCGGCCTCACCCTCGCCGGCAGCCAACGAGGAACAATCTCGTGAGAAGACGCCATTCGCAGAAATCGGACAGAACAAGCGGGCTGGCTTAGGCGAAACATTGGCGCAGAGGACGCAGCATGGCAACCATCAGGCCGGGACGGAGGACTTGCACGGCGGAGCCCACCTGCAGGGGCGCCCAGGTGAGCCCGAATGGACCTTGTCTTGCGCACCTCGATGAGACCAAGCTGGCCGCTACTCTCGCCGGGCTTCACAAGGGAGACCGCCTCGATGCCAGTAGGGTCCGTTTTACCAAAGCCCTAGTGGAGCGCCTTCTGGCCGCGCTGCCCAAGGATGAAGCTGACCGACCCACTCTTGAATGCAGAGCACATTTCATCGGCGCAAACTTCGAAGGCGAGGCAAATTTTAGTAAAGTGAATTTTGTCCGAGGGGCTCACTTTGGTAGCGCTGTTTTCGAGGGCAGCGCCGCATTCGAGGAAGCAATCTTCGGCGGCTCCGCTTGGTTCGGGAACGCGACCTTCAAGGCCGAAGCCTATTTCTCGGAGGCAGTTCTTAACGACACTTCCTGGTTCGAGGCAGCCCATTTTGGAGGTAAAGCCGACTTCGACTGGAGCATCTTCACGGACCGTGCAAGATTCAATAAAGCCGTCTTCCTGAGTCGTGCTCAATTTCGGCGGGCGACTTTCGAAGATGAAGCCCTATTCGAACGGGTGTTGTTCAATGAAGTAGCCGATTTCGGACTGTCAACCTTCGCCAAGGCCCAACAGCTCGGGCCGATGCTAGTCTGCAAGGACCTCGTCCTGGATCAGGTGGTCTTCCGGCGGCGCATTCACTTGGACGTCGCCGCTGCCAGACTGCTCTGCCGCCGGGCTCGGTTCCTCGACGGTGGACAACTTCGGCTGCGGTGGGCCCAGATCACTCTCGACGACACCGACTTGGCCGCCCCGGTGATCCTGAGCGGCACACCGGCCTTCGTCGGCCTCGACGAAAGCAATCTGATTCCTGGTTGGCAGGAGCTACGAGGTACTCGCCAAGCTGATGGACAGCCCTGGCTTGTGTCGCTACGCCGTGCCGATGTCGGCGGTTTGGTCATATCTGAAGTGGATCTTCAAGCCTGCTGTTTTGCTGGCGCTCACAACCTCGACCGGCTTCGGCTCGAAAGTCTGAAGGCTTTCGGTGGCACTCCCGGTTGGCAGGCTATCGAGGCGGGTTGGGCATGGCCGCCGGCGTGGCGGTGGACTCGGCGGCAGACTCTGGCCGAAGAGCACCTGTGGCGTGCCGAGTATGAACGCGGCATCCGTCGTGCCGGTTGGCATGGCAGCGCCACCCGGCCGGCAACGGTGAGCCAGAGACACCCCAATTCGCGGGAGAGAGGGCTTGGCCGTCGCTGGCACAAGCTTGGCTATGCTTTGAGTGACTGGCGCCGGACCACGATTCGCCTGGCCCGACTCCGCGGCATCGGGGCCGCCCGCGCTCGGCTGCGGCGCCACGATTTCCACAAACGACAGGAGCGTGCCAGAGAGGTTTCCAACCTCTATAGAGCGCTCCGGAAAGGCCGTGAGGACAACAAGGACGAACCGGGCGCAGCTGACTTCTATTATGGAGAAATGGAGCTGCGTCGTAAGGCCACCCCGCGAAGTGCGGAACGGCTAATATTGCTGTTATATTGGCTGGTAGCGGGCTATGGACTACGGGCCTGGCGTGCCGTTGTAGCACTTATGGTCGCTATTGTGACTTTCTCGCTAATGATGATCGCTGTTGGTTACGAGACCTCCGGCTCCGAACCAATTGGGACCACGCCTACGACTGTCACCCCTCCATCAACTCTGACAACGCAACTGCCCAACACATCCTTCACTGATACGATGATTTATGGAGCGCGGACGGCACTCGGACTTCCGCGCGAGCCTCAGCCTATACTCACTCGGTGGGGAGATTTGTTCCTGATTGGGCTACGCATTATCGTGCCTGTCCTCCTGGGGCTTGCCGCGCTGTCGATTCGCGGTCGTGTAAAGCGCTGAGCAGGGCGCTTAGTCATGCCTGAAGCCCTAGATAAACGAGTTCTTTGTGCCTCATGCATGCTTCGAGCCGGTGGCACTGACACCCTAGCCATTGTCGGCAGGTACGAGCTCCATAGTCCCCGCCGACCGTGCCACTCACGTGCCACATCTGACGGATACGTGCGGTAACAAGCGAACAGCCACGGTTACTCTCACTCCGTCGATGACCTGGTCGCCCAACGCTCTAGCTGCTTGAACGCATCCCGCGAACATGCCTGATAGGGATGAGGTCCCAGGTTCAAGACGACCGGAGATGGCCGCCTGCGGCGGCTCCTCGAGCAGCGCCCGATACAGCCAGGCCTGTAACGCCATGCGGAATCATGAGCCACACGAACTACCCCGATCCCTTAGTTCAAGCGCTCCGCTGCTATGACGTAATGTTGGTGAGAACGATGCTTGCAGCGACACCGAGGAGAAAGAAAAAGAAGTTCATGGCAAAGCCAGTCCAGAATGAACGCCGTTCGCCTTGCCTAAGCTTCCCCTCTACAAGCTGCGCCACGGCTTCGGCTTCCGTGCGCTTGAGTCTTGACAGTTCTTCATATCTCTCGGCATCTTGCTGCAATTTGTATACGAGGGTTTGTCGACGCTCGATCTCGCGCTGAATTTCTCCAATAGTACCAGCAGAAGCTTGAAGGGCAGTGGCTAGCTGCCCGATGCGCTCCTCAAAGGTTTGCTCTGTCCGCTCGTGGGCTGGTAGTTGCCTTAGGTCTACGCCAAAACGAAGAAGGAACCTGACTACCCTTGCATTCGTGCTAGCAGCTTCGACCAGCCGTCTCCAAACCTGTGGCGCCGCAGATGCGGCTACTCCTACAGCTGCGAGAGCCAGGGTAACTGGGTCCACTTCGCCCCCTACAGAAAGCTCCTCTGCTCACGGGCGGATTCTGCACGATTCGGTATGCCCGTGCATACCTGCCACGGCTGGCATCCGGACACGGAGTTACTGGTTCGCTTCTACGGGCTTGCAACGAAGGCCAGTGACGCCGACAGTCGAGCTTCACCCGACACACGAGCTGGAGCTGTCAGAGCCAAGTCGGGCCGCGGTTATCCTCGTGGCTCTGCCCCGACGTGCCCCCAATCAGCAGGCCGCAACGGTCGCCGACAGTCAACGGCGGTCGGCTCTTGGGACCGCTGAGTTGCCCCGTCGCCGATGGCGGGCAGCCCGGACAGTGCTTCCGAAGCTCGCGGTGACCTCGTGACCCTGGTCCGCGCTAGGTCTGCCCGGCATCGGGAACCGCTGGTCCTCGGCGGGCACGAGCGATCACGGCCGGTTCAGGAGAACCCGAGGTGACAGGGCATTCGCGCCAAGACCTCGCGGAGTGGAGCGACCAGACGGCGGGTTCGAACCCCTCACCCATACCTGCCGCGGTCCTGTTGCCCTTGCCAGCGAGGCTAGTTTTGTGGCTCGGCGGCCACGGACCCACTCTCGGCGGCAATCAGCCGTTACGCGTCCTCGTGGTGGGCCTCCTGCTCAGAGGACCATGGAGGGCGTTGGCCTGTCAGAATTGAAGCGAAGACGCACATGGCCCACGCCAGGGCGAGCTGCACTAGCATGTGTGCATTTCTGATCAATGCCATCATCTCGCACATCGTTGCGAGGCAGAAGCAAATGGTCATATGAAGAGGCGGCCTGGACAAGGTTGTTGCTCCTTGGTTCGGCCGAACTCCCAGGATCAGACATAGTTGACAGCAGCACCCGAGATGTCTACGGTTAGCCGCGTCAAGGTTGCTGGGGTTCGGCTCCGGTGACAGGCGGCAGGTCCTTGCCTTGGACGGGGAGGGACCTGCTCGCTGTCTGTGGCTGTTGGTCGAGATGCTGGAATTCGCCGACTACTAGGTGATCATCTCCTCACTTGAATCGAGAGAGCCAGGCTGTGGCCTGGCTCCCCATCTGACCTGGCTAACTACATCACTGTCATTAAGAGGCTGCGCCGGTAGGTGGTCATGGGCGGCGGCGTGGGCGGCCGTCCCAGCGGTAACAGGTCCAGGCGCGGCGGACCAGGCGGCCACAGACAATGACGGCGCTGGCCAGGGCCAGCCAGAA
>Ga0081539_10001461_pt1 | contig 40211 bp, 35 predicted proteins | sample TabmetS4T2R2_FD_71023 | JGI IMG/M metagenome (GOLD analysis project Ga0081539, IMG submission 71023) | Tabebuia heterophylla rhizosphere microbial communities from the University of Puerto Rico - S4T2R2 | ecosystem: Host-associated > Plants > Roots > Rhizosphere ... | reverse complement strand
CGCTCCGGCACCCGGCTTGTCGCCGCGATCCTTGCCCGATGGCCCGCCGATCGGGCACCCGCTTCCGACGTGCGCGCCGTTCTCGAAATCGCGGCGGCCGTCATGGCGCTTCGGGTTGAAGGCCTGATCGCGAGCGCGCGCGACATCGCGTCCGCGTCGACGGTCGTGCCGGAGCTGGTCGGTGTGAGCGAAGCGATTCTCGCCGTGCGCAAGGCCGCCGCTCGCGCAGCGTCCTCTCCGTTTGCGGTGCTCATCGAAGGCGAGAGCGGCGTCGGCAAGGAGCTGGTGGCGCGCGCGGTCCATCAGCTCAGCGTCCGCCGCGAGCGCCGTTTTTGCGACGTCAACTGCGCGGCGCTCCCCGACGACCTCTTCGAGTCGGAGCTGTTCGGTCACGCCCGCGGAGCGTTCACCGGCGCGGTGGCGGATCGCCCCGGGCTGTTCGAGGAAGCCGACGGCGGCACGCTGTTTCTCGACGAGCTCGCGGACTTGTCGCCGCGGGCGCAGGCCAAGCTCTTGCGCGTCATCCAGCAGCAGGACGTGCGGCGCGTCGGCGAGTCGTTCAGTCGCAAGGTCGATGTGCGGCTGGTTACCGCCGCCAATCGCGACATGCGCGCCGAGGCGGAGCAGGGACGTTTCCGTCAGGATCTGCTCTATCGGCTCGACGTCATCCGCATTCGGATTCCGGCCCTTCGCGAGCGTCCCGAGGATATCCCGGTCCTGGCGGAGCACTTCTGGCGGATGGTCGCCGCCCGGGTCGGCACGCGCGCGACGTTGACGCACGGCGTGGTCGCCGCGCTGGCGCGCTATCACTGGCCGGGCAACGTTCGGGAGCTGCAGAACGTGATGTCGGCGTTAGCGGTCGCCGCGCCGGCGCGCGGACACGTGCGGCCGTCGTTGCTGCCGGTCGCCATCGCGAGTGGAGCCGCCGAGACATCCCCACGGTTAATCGAAGCCCGGACGGCCTTTGAGCGCCGGTTTGTGGAGATGGCGCTGGCGCGTGCGGGAGGCAGCCGCGCCCGCGCCGCCCGCGAGATGGGCATCTCGCGACAGGGGCTGATCAAGTTGATCGCGAGGCTGGGAATCGCATCCACAGGCGTGACACTGGACCCGCGATGAGCGCTACTGCGTGGTTGTTGTCTTCGCGGAGACCACGGCGTTCCAGGTCTGTTCTGCTCGCTGGACGACGGCGCGGACGTCATCGGCCAGCAGCAGCCGCTCGCGAACCAGATCGCGTGCCGCGCGCTCGATGCGATCGAGATAGTCCTGGCGGTTCCTGTATCGCTCGGCGAGGGAAGGACGCGTGTCGCCGGCTCGTTCTCGATCGGCGCGCGTCGGCGCGAACGGCTGAAACGCGCCGATCAGACCGGCGAGGTAGCCGAGCGGCTTTAACGCCGGAAACTCGACGTTCCATCCAGTGTGCGTGCCGAGAGGAACCGCCACCTCGGGAATGAGGACACCGCCGACGTCGTTTCCATCGGCGTTCACCTGCGGGACGAGCACGGCATAAGGAGCGCCGAGTTGCGGGGGCTCCTTCGTGATGACTCGCGTCTCGTCGTAATCGGTGCCGAGATCCATTCGCCAGACGCTTGGCATGATCGTCGGCGGTGGAAAGGAGGGACCAGCAGGGACGTGAACGTTCGAGAGCCGTACGAGCTCGCCGCGAGCCACTGACGGATAGCGAGACGCGGGCGGGTCGACACCCTTGTGCACCCACGCGTCGAGGTCGACGAGCAGCGCGCGGCCGACCCAGCGCTGCTGCGCAAAATTGGTGAAGTATTCGAAGCGCCTGTTGCCTGCTTCGGTGGCGAGCGGCAGCACGCCGGACGAATGCGGCGTTCCGCTCAGGAAATACAGCCGCGAGGTTGGCGCAAGCGGAACATCGGCGGTGCCGTCGGGAGTCGTATGGGTCAGCGACCCGGCGCGCGCCCAGTACTCGGTCGACGAGAAGGTGTAGAAGATCTTGGGGACCACGCCCGCGCGGTTGGCGTTGGCAAGCAGCCCCTCGTCGGTGAACGGTGGAAGATCCACCGGCCGCAGGATCGACAAGACGGAGTTGCCCGCCTGGCCGGGCAGTGCAAACCGATGGTTGAAGCTGCCACCTCCGGCTCCTGCCGACGCGATCATCAATCCGTCGAAGACGCGTCGGCCACGCTCATCCGCATTGAATCCGTCGCGGACGAACTCGCGGAGAAAGCGACCACTCTGCGAATAGCCGTAGCCGAGGATGCGAGTTTCGGTCGTGGCGCGATAGCCAGGCAGCATCCGCTGCGACGTGTCGTGGAGATACGAGCCGAAGTCGCGAATGGCGGCAAGACCAAGACCTGCGATCGGAGAGCCGGTCGCGGTGTAGATCGCTTCGTACAATCCGATCCTGAACCCGCTGCTGTAGCGAATCCCGCAGCCGTTGGCGATGAACTGCCACGCGTCCCTCGGTAGTGACTGCAGAGGGTCTTCGATCCGACCGCGGAACGTCAGCACGGCGTTCTGCTGCTGGTGCGGCGCGGCACAGTACGTCAGCGAAAACTGGGTCGCGGTAACGCCGGTGCCCGGCTCGATGTAACTCTCGCGCACGACTCCTTCGACCGGCGCGATCGGCGCGCGAAACGTGAGGCCCTGCGCTGGTCTGACGTCGAACTGCCACCCCAGAAACGCGACGGTGAATCCCTGATTCAGCAGGAATCCATCCCCGAGCACCCACGATTCGAGGGCGAGGCTCGATTGGCGTGCGCCGCTCAGCAGGGCGAGCGACTGGTCGCGACCGCGGTTGGGGACTTCGAGAAAGACGGTGTCCCGAGAGCGTCTCGCGTCCTTCGGCACGAACATCAGCAGGTCGCTGTCGAATTCGACGCGGCCGGACGCGTTCGTCGCTGCATGGTCGATGTCGGCAATGCGCCGGTTGGCGGACGCCTTCGGATCAATCGCGAAGTGGACGCGCGCGATGATCCGCTCGTGAGTGCCGGCATCATCGCGTCGAAGGACATCGATTCCGACGACCTCTGCCGAAGCGACCCGGGTCATCCACAGCAGAACAAGACAGACGCGAACGGACGCACGCATCGCGGACTCCATCGTGACGTGGGGAAAACAGCCGTCGATTGGCGCGAAGTATATAGGAGGGTGGTCCATCATAGAGGGCAGATGGAATCCCGGCTCGCGTTTCTGGCGCCGCCGTCGCCCTGCGAGTACCTGCCGGACCGTGACTGGCAGCTGCACTACGACGTCGTGCGACGAGTGACACCGGCGGAGTACGTCGACCTGCTCGAACAGGGTTGGCGGCGCTTCGGCCACGTGATCTTCCGACCGCAATGCCCGTCCTGTCAGATGTGCTGGTCACTGCGGGTGGCGGTTGGCGAGTTCCGCCCGAGCCGCAGTCAGCGCCGCGCGTGGAAGGTCAATCAGCGAGACGTGACGATCTGCATCGGATCGCCCGCGGCCGATATCGCCAACATCGAATTGTTCGAGCGCTACCACGAGCACCAGCACCTGGTCAGGCACTGGTCGCGGACGGCCGCCCACGACCTCGATCGATTCACCGACAACCCGTTTCCAACGGAGGAGTGGCGGTATTACGCGGCAGACCGGCTGATCGCCGTGGGATATGTCGATGCGCTCCCTCGAGCGCTCTCCGCGATCTACTTCTACTACGATCCGCAGGAGCGTCATCGCTCGCTCGGGACCTACAACGTTCTCGCGGTCATCGATGCGGCCCGCCGACGACACGTGCCGCACGTCTATCTCGGGTATTACGTCGAGGGCTGTCGATCGCTGGAATACAAGGCGCGATTCCGCCCCAACGAGGTGCTCGACGCCGGAGGTCGGTGGCGGCGCTTCCGAGTCGACTGATCAACCCAGGCGAGACAGCAAACGCGTCATGTCCGCGTGGAAGTCTGGGTCGTGTCGGACGTAAGCGGCATTACGGCGCGCGAGCAGCCGCACGTCCTCGGGCAGTTGGTCGGCATACGGCATCTGCGCACCATCGACGAGGACCGGAACCACCGGTATCGCTCGTCGAAGAGCCGACGCAATCTCTATTCGCACGAAGTCGTTCGGGTTCTCGATGCGGGAGCGGCCGTCGGGCCCTGCGCTCAGCCAGCGTTGCCCGATGACGACAAACACCACGTCGCACTTCTGGACTTCACTGTCCAGATAGTCCACGAAATCCACGCCAAACGGGATGTTGTCCACATCCTTGAAGATGTTCGCCTCGCCATAGTCGCGCGTGAGGCGGTCGTAGATGCGGCCGGTAATCGGCCCGCTGTCGTCGCGGCGATAACACACGAAGATTCGCAGCGCCGGCTTCCGCGTTCGGGCGCGGGCGGAGCGTTGCTTCGCTCGCGGCGTGAGCGGGGCCCGATGGGGCGACGTCGGGCGCTGAGCGTAGTGCTGTGGGAGACGTGCATCGATGTTACCGATCGCCGATGACTTGCGAGGCGGTGGAAACTCGTGCCGCGGCGGCGCGCCGGCGGCAACGTCAGACAGCCGTTGCAAAAAGTCGATCGGCGGTACTAACGTGTCGGCTGCGTTGCTCGGTGCGTCGCTAGCCACAGGTTCGTCGGGCGCACCAGACGCCGCGCCCGCAACGACGAACACGTCCTGTGAATCTGCGACGGCTGGCACGACCGGCTCGGTCGTGTGCTCCAGTGCATCCAAGCGTGCCGCCTCTTGTGACGCATCCGGCGCGAGTGCAACCGGTTCAGCACTATCCGACTGCGGCTCGATGACGACCGTCGCGATGGGCGCTGGAGGCAGCGCGTCGAGAATGGCCCGCTTCGCGATCGCGACGCCAGCGGAATTGCCGGTTACAGCGACTACGATCGGTTTCTCGTCGAAGTACCGCTCCAGCGTGTCGACCCTCGTGGAGTTCAGCGACAGGACGACTATCGGAAATGCGCGAGTCCCTCGACGCTGCTGAATTCTCACAGCGTGACGCAGTTCTCGATGAACCCAGTCCGATTCCAGCGCCTCTGAACTGACCACGACCGCAAAGGCGGACGAGCGATCGAGCGCATCCTCGATTTCCACCCACAGCGGATGGCTGCCGTGCGACAGATGCAGATCGACGCGGCCCGCGAGTCTCCCATCCTCCAGTAAGGCGGTCAGGAGAGCGCACACGAACGACTCATCATGCGAGCTGTGCGAGATGAACAGCCTTGTCACGTCAACGGCCGCGGCTAATATAGCTGAGGGTCGGGTATTCTGGCCGCTCTCTTCTGGAATAGACCCCGACCGTCGTCTCGTCACGATTACCGGTGACTAAGCGAATACCGGCGAGCGGCCGAAGCTGGCCGGATCCCTCCTGCGCGACCGTCGCCTGAAGCGACTGTCATAGCCATCTTTCGTGTCGTGCGGCGCTTTTGGCCCAGTTTCAAGCCGTCGAAAGGCGCCATCGTCACTGATCGACATCACGATGCGTCGGCACTGGTGGCACAGGCGCTTGCCGATACGAGCGGTCTTCCGATCCAGGTGTTCACGTCGTACGACGCCGCATTGGAGTGGTTGCGCGACGAGTCGTCGCTTGTGAACGCGTTCACGCGTATGGCACAATCCGGCGCGTCCTTCGACTCGCTGCGGCTCGCTCGGAACCGGCCCTTCGAACTCGCTACGTTCACTCAGGACAGGTCGTGGCAGACGCCAACAGTGCAATCGACCTCACGCTGATCCGCCGCATCGTGGCCCGCGACGAAACGGCCGTCGCGGAGTTGTATGACCGCCATAACCGCATGGTCTACAGCCTGATCCTGCGGATTCTGCGGAGCCCCGCCGACGCCGAGGACGTGCTGCAGGAAGTATTCGTGCGTGTGTGGACCCGCGCGGAAACCTACGACGAGCGGCTCGGGTCGCCGGCGGCGTGGCTGGTTCGGATCGCGCGCAACCGCGCGATCGATCGATTCCGATCGAAACGCTCGCGGCCGGACGTGGAGCCTGCCGGCGAGACGCCGGTGTTCGAGACGACACCGACCACCAGACCGTCCGACAATCCAGAAATGATGACTGCCGACCAGGCGACGGCCGGCGCGGTTCGCGAAGCCATCGCGGCGCTCCCCGATGCACAGCGGACGCTCATCGAGGCGGCGTTCTTCGAGGGGTACACTCACCAGGAGCTCGCGGCGCGCTATGGCGTGCCGCTGGGTACCGTGAAGACCCGCATCCGAACCGGCCTCATCGCCATGCGCGAACGTCTGGAGCACCTCGTATGATCCCCGACGAACTGGAAGCGCTCGCACTCGCCGACGCGATTGGCGCGCTCGACGTCGAGGAGCAGCTGGATCTGCAGACGCGCGTCGCGCAGCTGACGCCGGAGGCGCAAAACGAGGTCGCACGGCTCTACGAGATGAGCCTCACGCTTGCCGCCGCGCTGCCGCCAGTCGAACCGCCGGCCCACGTGCGCGAACGATTGATGGCGCGCGTCGGTACGCCGACGAGGTACAGCGTCCTTTCGAGCGAAGGGGAGTGGACCGAATCCGGACTGCCGGGCATCACGGTCAAGGTGCTCGCCGTCGATCGCGTCCGCGGCCTGGTCACGATGCTGATTCGCGGCGAACCTGGTGCCGTCTACCCACCGCATCATCATTCCGGACCGGAAGAGTGTTACGTCATCCGCGGCACCGTTCATGTCGACGGACGCGTGTTGAAGGCCGGTGATTTCCACCACGCCGATGCGGACAGCGACCACGGCGAGCTGTCGACACCCGACGGCGCCGAAGTTCTCATCGTCGGGGCCACAGCCGACTACTTGCGTTAGGCGGATGGGTAGATGGGCGGATAGGTAGATGGGTAGATGGGTCGATGGGTCGATGGGTAGACCACCGAGCTACCGAGCTACCCAAACCACCTAGCCACCCAACGACCTAGCTACCTACAATGACCTGTGGTCCGGTTCCTCGCGCGGCGCCTGGCCCTCACGGTTCCGGTCCTGCTCGGCGTCGCGACGCTCGTCTTCTCGCTGATCCACCTGATTCCAGGCGATCCGGCGCAAGCTATGCTCGGCGACGCTGCCACCCCGCAGGACGTCGAGGAGCTGCGCCACCGGCTCGGTCTCGATCGGCCCCTCCTCGAGCAATATGGCGTGTTTCTGCGCGGTGTCGTCCGTGGCGATCTCGGCACCTCGATGCGGACCGGTCAGCCCGTCGCGTCGCAGATCATCGAACGCATGCCGGCGACGGCGGAGCTCGCGGCGGCGTCGATGCTCGTCGCGATCTTCTGCTCGATTCCGCTTGGTATCGCCGCGGCGGTGCGACGCGGCACCGCCGTCGACCATGCCGCGATGACGATGGCTCTCGCCGGCGTGTCGATTCCAAATTTCTGGCTCGGGCCGCTGCTCGCCATCATCTTTTCGGTGGAGCTCGGATGGCTCCCGGTATCGGGTCGCGGCACGCTCGCGCATCTCGTGCTGCCGGCGATCTCTCTAGGAGCCGCGCTGGCGGCGATTCTCGCGCGCATGACGCGCGCGACCCTGCTCGAAGAATTGCGCGAGCAGTACGTCGTCGCCGCTCGAGCACGCGGCGTGTCGCGTATCCGCGGAGTAATGCGCCACGCGTTCCGCAACAGCCTCATTCCGGTGGTGACGCTGATTGGCCTCCAGTTCGGGTCGGTGCTCACCGGCGCGGTGATTACGGAAACGATCTTTTCCTGGCCGGGGATCGGGCGACTGCTGATTCAGTCGATCGGGTTTCGTGACTATCCGCTGGTGCAGGGCTGCATCCTGCTGATCGCCGTCACCTACGTCGGTGTGAACCTGCTCACCGATCTCGTCTACGGCGTGCTCGACCCGAGGATTCGCTACGAATGACCAGGGTGGGCGGTGCGGTGGTCGTCATTGCGGTTGTCGCCGCGATCATCGGGCCGGTGCTGGCGCCGTTCGATCCAGCGTCCCAGGAGCTTGCCTTGCGCCTCGAGGGTCCGACATGGCTGCACTGGTTCGGACTCGACGAGCTCGGTCGCGACATCTTCGCGCGCGTGCTGTCCGGGGCACGAATCTCGTTGATGGTCGGCATCGTCGTCGTGAGCGTGTCGGCGACGATCGGGACGTTGTTGGGCGCGATCGCCGGGTACTTCGGAGGACGCGTCGACGAGGCCATCAGCCGTCTCATCGACATCCTGCTGGCGTTTCCAGGCTTGTTGCTGGCGATTGCGTTGGTGGCGGTTCTCGGACCGAGTCTGACGAATGTGGTCCTCGCGCTGTGCCTGATCGGGTGGGTTGGCTACGCGCGGCTGGTTCGCGGGCAGGTGCTTCGCGCGCGGGAATTCGAGTTCGTGCAGGCCGCGCGTGCGCTGGGCGCGACGACGCCGCGAATCCTGTGGCAGCACATCATCCCAACGGCGCTCCCCGCTGTAACGGTCCAGGCGACGCTCGGGATGGGAGGCGCGATTCTCGCCGAAGCGTCCCTCAGTTTCCTCGGGCTTGGCGTGCAACCGCCCACGCCGAGCTGGGGAACGATGCTGAGTTACGGCCGCTCCCACCTGCTGGACGCGCCGCATCTGACGATCTTTCCAGGTCTTGCGATCGCAGTGGTCGTCCTAGGGTTCAACTTCCTCGGCGACGGGTTACGCGACACGTTTGATCCGGCGACGACGCGGAGCGCGTAGTCAGTTACGTCAGCGTTGCCTCTCGAGGTAGAACTTTCGCCTTGCATATGCTGGACTAAGAGGCCTCAACAATAAAGCGAAACTCAGGCAATCTTTAAATTCCTGCCATTTTTCACGATGTGGCATCGGTGCCTGTCGTGGCACCTCCGTTGCTCAATGAAGAGTCGCTCTCCCTCGAGCAGCAAGACAAACCACGAAGCATCTAACAAACGTTCGGCCTGGACGCCGGACGTGTGTCCGCGCGGAGGCGGCCTCGATATCGCTGTGTCTCCGCAGGACGACCAGGGAGGGATCCATGAAGCTTATTCACGCAACGCTGGCGACCGCGCTCACGCTCGCCGTGGCATCCAGTGCATTTGCCGCAGGCAACGGCGCGCCGTCAGGGTCGCATTACAGTCTGAACATCATCGGCGTGTCCAAGGGCAAGAACCCCAGCATGACTGGTAGCGATCGCCACACGATCTTCGTGGCGCTCGGTACGAAGAGTGCCGCCGTGACGACGAAGATCTACCTGTATCAGGGCGAAGACTTCCAGGTGTGTGACGGCAACGGGTTCGACGCGGCGATCGACTGCGCGGGCAATCCGATTGGGAGCAACCTTGGCGCGGTGTTCCAGCTCCCCTGCAACACGAACATCTCGCTCGATGGTGCCGACGTGCTGGCGCCGTGCGACGGCGGAGCGGAGGACTCTTACGACGTCTTCGCACGTGCGCTCGGTCAGCCGGGTGGCAGCGCCGTCATCACCACGTGCGCGACCGAGAAGCAGGACGTCGACCAGAACGGCGTGCTCGACACGATCTGCTCCACCGAGAACACCGTCGACATTCTGACCCGCAAGACCGGTCAGCCAGTGTTCCAGAACGTCACCAACGAGCTGACCTCGCTCGTGGTGTGCGTCGACGTCGACCCCGATCCGATGGTGGAAGACATCGTCTGCACGCGGTACGCACTGTTCCGCGACGAGTTCCAGGACTTCTTCTGGCAGTACGACAACAAGGGCCTGCGCCTGGCGCAGATCCGGTTCTATCCCGTCGAGCAGCAGTAAGCGCGCCTCCCATCGAGGACCGCACACGCGGGTCGGTGGGATCGGGCAACCGCTCTCACCGGCCCAATTCGTTTTGGAACCCCTGAGCATGAACATTTCGATCCGCCGCTTGACGTGCTGCGTAGCTCTGGTCGCGACCATGCTGTCCGGCCGGACCTCGGCGCAGCACAAGGCTCCCTTACCACCAGAAGTCGACTTCGGCCGCGTGCTGCGCGGCACACCGGTCGAACAGGAACTGGTCATCGAGAACAACGGCGATGCGCCCGTGAGCCTGACACAGGCGCGGATGACGCCGCCGATCATCGCCACAGCACTTCCCGGCGTCATCGCTCCGGGTGGACGGGGGACGCTGAAGTTTCGACTCGACACGGCGAAATTGCAGGGACTGTACGAAGGGTTGATCGCGCTGGCGGAAAGCCCCACCTCGGAGCCGGCGTCTGTCGTCAAGGTCCACGGCTTCGTCGTTCCGCTCCTCGAATTCCAGCCAGGGCCTGCGGTGTTCCTGAGCCTCACGAAGGGTGAAGCGAAGGAACAGGCCGTCGAGCTCGTCAACCACGACAAGGATCCTGTCCGCGTTACGGACGTCGTCGCCTCCAGTGACAAAGTCAGCGCGCGCGTCGAGACGATTGAAGAGGGAAGGCGTTACCGTGTGGTGGTTCGCGCACGCGGCGACCTGGCGGCGGGACGGTACACCGAGCAGATTGCGTTGAAGACATCGAGCGCTGCGTTCCCGAAACTCGCACTGCAGGCCAACGCGCTGGTGCACGATCGGGTCTACATGTTCCCCGAGTCGATCGACATGGGCGCTCTGCCGATCAGTCAGCTTCGCGCCAACCCGAACATGCTGAAAGCGCTGGCGCAACGCCTGATGGTCTATAGCGTTGGCGCGAAGGATTTCGTGGTCAAGGCGTCGACGGATATTCCGGGGCTGGAGCTTTCCAGCCAGCGTGCGCCTGCCGGCGATCGTTGGCAAATCACGGCCACGCTCAAGTCAGATCACGTGCGCACCGGCCCAATCGCCGGTCACATCACGATCGAAACGAACGATAAACAATTTCCCAGGCTCACCGTGCCGGTCTCGGGCAGCGTCAATCCGTGACGCGACGTTAGTTCGCGGACCATAAACGTCCGCGCCGCATCTGGACGACGGTACAAAGTTCCGCGCCGCATCTCGACTACGGTACAAGGGTTTGGTCGTCGAGGGCAGACGCCGCTTCGAGCTGTTCGAGCTGCTCGCGGCGCCGCCCCTGCGCGCCATAAATCGCGGCGAGCTCCACTCGCGCATCGGACAGATTCGGATTCAGTACAAGGGCCTGTCTCAGCTCGCGAAGAGCGGATCCGGTCTTGCCTTCCGACCGCAGGCATAGCCCGAGAAGATAGTGCGCCTCGCCGAACCGTTGGTCCATCGCGAGCGCTTTGTTGAGGAGTTGTGCCGCGGCGGTCGGTCGTCCAGCCCGGTACTCTGCGACCGCCGCCTTGTACAGGATCCGCGGCGCATGGTCATCGAGTGTCACATACCGCTCGTAAAACGTGAGCGCATCGTCTTGCTGTCCCAGCGCAGACGCCACATCGCCGAGCAATTCCAGGGGTCTGGTGGCTGTGGGATCGAGCGCGGCCGCCCGCCGCAGGTCCCGTCGTGCCGCTTCGTAATCCCGGCGATGGCGATACGTATCGCCGCGCTTCAAATAGGGCAGCATCGACGCCGGCCGCAGGGCCATCGCGCCGCTGAACGCCTCGATGGCGGCAATCGTCTGGTCGTGCGCCAGCGCCGCGTCGCCGGATGCTATCAGCCGCCGGAATTCGCGCTGCTGCCGGACATCGATCCAGGTGAGCACGATCGCCGACACAAGGGCAGCCACGGTGACGCCGAGAACGACTGCGCGGTTCATTGAGGCAGCCCTATCCTAAACTCCGACCGGTCAACTCCCAACTCCCAACTTCCACGTCCAACTCCCAGCTTCGAACGTCCAACCTCCATCGGCGGGGCTCCGGCCTGAGCCGTTTCCTACGTTGGAATTATGTAGTTGGGAGTTGAAAGCCGAACGAGTCGGAGTCGGGGGAACCTCCAGACCCTCCCGGGGTCTAATACCCCAAGCGGTGCTAGACTTCATGCAGACACGCCTTTCTGGAGAACTGGTGAAGAACGCGGGCGCCATCAGCTGGTCCGACATCGACGTCAGCGAAGCCGCGCTCATCGAGCGCTGCAGCGGCGGGGACGAGCAGGCGTGTGCAGAACTGGTCGCGACGCATCAGCGAATGGTCTTCACGCTCGCGTTGCACCTGCTGGGGGATCGCGACGAGGCGCTGGACCTCTCACAGGAGGTCTTCTTGCGCGTCTTCCGCACGCTCGCCAGCTTCCGCGGCCAGTCGGCCCTTCGCACCTGGATCTACCGCATCGTCATCAACCAGGCCAGGAATCGTCAGCGCTGGTGGCGGCGGCGGCATCGATCGGACCAAGTGTCGCTCGATGAGCACATTCGCCTCTTCGGCGACACGATGGAATCGAAGGGTGATGTCCTCCCGGACCGGCTCCTCGCCAGCAAGGAGACGGCATCGCGCATCTGGCAGGCGCTCGACCGGCTGCCGTTCGACCAGCGGACGGCGTTGATTCTGCGCGAGGTCGACGGCCTGCGCTACGAGGAGATCGCGTTCTCGCTCGGCGTCGCAGTCGGTACAGTGAAGTCGCGGCTCACCCGCGCGCGCCAGGCGCTGCGCGCGGAGCTGCTGGGGTTGCGCACATGATTCGCTATATCGGCTGCGAGACGGCGCGCGACCTGCTCGATGCGTTCATCGACGGCGAGCTTGGCGTAGAAACGCAAGTGATGGTGGAGTCGCACCTCCGCTGGTGTCGCACCTGCGCGGCCCGCGTCGAGGACATGGCAGCGATCGGCGGCATCGTGCGCCTGCGCCCGGAGGCGACCCACGCGCCGCACGACGACCGGCGGGCCTTCAGCGCCATGCAGGCGGAGGTGCTCACCCGCGTCCGCGCCGAACGGGATCAGTCGCTCCCGGTCCGGCTGCGGGAGATGCTCTCCGACTGTCATTTGCTGTGGCCGGCGCTTGGCGCGTCCATGGCCGTGGTCTTCTGCCTGTGCGGTGCATTCGGCGTGATGCAGCTGGCGATGGCGGAAAATCCGGAGTCGCTGGCGGCGATGATCGCCTCGGCGCATCCAGGTACGGAGACCAATCCACTGCGGCTCGCCGAAGCCCGTCTGGCCCCGCGCGTGGTGGGCGACGCCCTCCAATTCGACCGGATCCAGGACGATGACGCGGTGTTCGCGGTCGCCACGGTCGTGTCTCGCGAGGGACGCATCGCGAATTACGAGCTGGTCCTGTCACCGGAGCCGGTGACGCGACAGCACAAACGCGGTCCACGTGGAGACGACGAGGTCGCCGCGCTGTTGCACGCGGTGAAGCAATCCCGCTTTACGCCCGCGCAGGGCGCCAGTGGCCGGCCGGTTGCGGTGAATATGGTGTGGGTGTTCGCGCGGACGACGGTTACGCGTGATGCGCAGCTCGAGGAGCTGCTGAACAGCGCCCCCCAGCGTCGTCCGGTCGATCGAGTGGAGCGTGCGGCGCCGGCACCCGAAGCACCGAAGCCGGCGCCGGTGGCATCGCCGGCAACTCGCCTGGAGTTGCCGCCATCCTCATCGACGGCTTGAGTCCGACCGCGCCGGTGCATCCGCGCTGGCGCTCGCCACGTTGTTCAACGCATCGGTCGCGCGAATGATCACACCGCGCGCTCCCGGATCCCCGTCCAGGGTCAGCTCGAACTGTTCGTAGCGGGAATCCGCGATCCCGTCCTTCGGATAAATCGTCTGCCAGCGATCGCCGTCGAGCGAGAACTCGGCCTTCTGCACCGCGGAATCCTGATCGCGCACGTTGAACGAGATGATCGTTCGCGTGCCCTCGCGCCGGGCGGAGACCATCTCGATGATCGGCGGCGCATTGTCGATGTCGAACGTCGAGCTCTCCATCGCGCCGCTGAGCGCCGTCGACGGCGAGTTCGATGGCGCGTCGGACGCGACAACGCGGACCAGATAGCGACCGTTGGGTACCGATGTCGTGTCCCAGACGAGGATCGGATCGGTGAGGGCGCGCTTCAGCGGTTTCCAGCTCGTGTCCCCTTCGCGGCGATACATGATGTCGTAGGAGAGCTGATCGCGGTTCTCGTCGTCGGCGCGCCAGACGAACGTCAACAGGCCCTTCTCGTAGCCACGGCGGCCGAGCGTCGGCGTGGCCATGTTCGGTTGTTGCTGCACCTGCGCCAGCGCGCGACGGTCGGGAGTGTCGCCTTCGAACCCGGCGATTTCGGGATCGGTCGGGAACGGGCGCTGGAACACCGTGCCAGGCGGGTGAATCGTGATCGAGGTGACCCGTGGCCGCAGATTACGCGGCAGATATGCCGCGGTGACCGACGTCAACAACGGCGCGTCCGTACGCGCGCCGGTCAGGACCGCGCGCCACTGCAGGTAGCGTGCACGCGGGCTGGTGATGGCGCTGCCTTCGGCCACCGAGTACGTGGCCCAGTCGCTCCATGTTTCGTCCGGTGTCCGCGTATTGCCCGAGCGCGTGGAGATTTCGATCTTCGTGCCAGCGGGACTCTGCGCCTGCCACTTGATGGCTCCCCAGGCGGCCACTGTCTGCGCGTCGCGAACGTCGGACGTGTAGGTTCCGCGTGCGGCCCGATCGGACGACAGCCGGAAGATCTTTCCGGGGTTCGAGGTCGTGAATACCACACGTCCGCCGCGGTCGGGCAGCAGCGTCGTGACCTGATCGGCATTGGCACGGGTCACCAGCGTCGGCTGCAGCGGATCTCCGGCGAGCCGATAGATCTTCCCTTTGTTGCCCGTCGCCAGCAGCAGCGCGCCGCCAGGCTCGAACGCGATGTCGTACGGTGTGTCCTCGCGCGACTCCCAGATCAGATCGGACGCGCCATCAGGCGTGATGCGGAAGATCGCACCGGCGCCAGGCCCGAGGGGGGTGCGCGGAGACGACGTCCCGGTCGTCGTTGCCGGCGACGAATCGACGATCGCGATCGCCGTGATCTCGGTCGTGACCGAGGGAACGGGCGCCGGCGACGAGTCGGCGATCGATGGCGGTGGTTCGCTGGAAGATGTGCTGCTCGGTGAACGCCCGCGGACCGCGGCGGCGTAGATCATGCCGTCGGCGGCGACACGAATCTGGTGAATCTCGTTGTAGCTGGAATCGAGCAGCACGAACGGTTTTCCCGACGCGTCGATCTGAAACACTCGACCGGGTGACTCGGTGCCCGCCAGCAGGCGATTCTCGCGATCGAAGGCCAGCGTCATCGCGTGTGTCGCCTTGGTCTGGTAGAACGGGGCGCCCTTGCCGTCCGGCGCGATCTTGTAGATGACGCCCTTGTCGCCGGTTGCCGCGAACACGTTGCCCGTGCGATCGACGGCGAGGCTCCAGATGTATCGATCCGCCGGGTCGAAGAACACCACGCCCTTGCCGCCGGCGTCGACCTTGTAGATCTTGCCGTCCGGCGAGGTGCCGACGTAGATGCCGCCGCCCGGCGCCAGCGCGATGGCGTGGACCTCGAGCTCCTCGGCATCGAAGAACACGGTCGTCTTGCCGGCCGGGTCGGTCTTGAACACCTGACCCTCGTTGCCGGTTCCGGCGTAGGTCGAGCCGTCGGGCGCGCTGATCAGCGTCCAGACAAATGGCGCGCTCGATTCGTACACGGGCGTTGCCGTCGGTCCCAGCGTCAACCGGCCGTACGAATCGATCGAAAGGTTCTCGACTTCTCCCTTCAGGAATTCCGATTCGGTCGAGACCTGCCAGAAGGTCGGCGCGGCCGCCTGCAAGCCGAGCCCCGCGACGCAGACGAGAGCAGTGGCGAGGAGAGCGCGAGTCATACGGTGGCGCATCGAATTACTCTATGGTGTCAACTCCCAACTCCCAACCTCCGACTCCCAATCGTCTGGGAGTTGGCTCGGGATTGCAGTTGGGAGTTGGAAGTTGTCGGCGAAGCAGGCGTCTCACGCGAGCGGGTATGCAGCGAGCGTCTACTCAACGAGCGGTAACGTCAACGTTCGCGAGCCGGTGACGGCGTAGTCGGCGCCCACCTCCCACTCGCCGAGCAGGGCGCTCTGCAGCGGTCGGAAGTTGCCGCCGTCCCGATCCGATTCCATGACCGAGAGTACCGACGGTGGCAGCGCCGCCAGCGATTCGCCCTTGACGATCGCACCTCCGTCGCGGGTGACCAGGCGCACGTAGATGCGGTTGTTCTTCCGAGCGCTGTTGAGCACGTGAATCATCTGCGGCAGGCCGCGCGCCTGCAGCGGCTGCACCTGCAGCTCGCGTGCTTCCCACTGCGACAACCGCGTGCCGTCGGTGACCATGATCGACACGCTGCCGCGCGCGTTGGGTGGAATCTGGATCGGGACCGTCTTGGTCACTTCCTCACCGCGATACGTGCGCAGAAGGACCTTGAGGTTGACCGTCGCGCCCGCTTTCGGGCGTGCGCCGTCGATCCAGGCGCGCTCGAGAGTAGCGCTCTTCGGCTGCTCGCTGGCGTCGATTTCGAGATTCAGTCCTTCAAGGGTGATGTCCTCGAACGAGTTGCGCAGAAGGAAGTTGATCGGCGCCACCACGTAGGCGGATGCCGCCGCGGAGGGCTGATCACCGGTGAAGAGATCCTCGAACGACACCTCGCCGTATTTCTTCACGGTCGCAGACCCGCGGACCGCATAGCTGGCGACACCGTTCTGCCGCTCGTACGAGGTCAGCGTGTTCAGGATCGACAGATACGCGAGCAGTGGCGTGAACAGCTGGTCGTTGACCATCGCCATGTTGAACGTCTTGCGCGTGCCGCGATCGGATTTGAGCGACAGCTTGATCGGGATCAGCTGCGGCATCGTGCCCAGTGTGCCGGCGATTGTGGTCGAACGATCCTGCTGCACCGTGCCGATGACTTCGCCCGTGCCGGCGATCTTCATCGAATTGAGCAGGCTTGGCAGCACCGCGTAGACGTACGCACGCGTCATCGGGAACTGCGTCGGACCGAGTCCGTAGAAGGGATGCCCGAACGCGTAGACCTTGTTGCCGTCGACGTGTGTCACCGTCCCGGTCGCGCCCAGCTCCAGGTCGCCACTCATCAGGCTCACGCCGACGGGATCGCCGGGACGGAGCGGGTCGTTCTTTCTGGCGGCAATCACTTCGGCGCCGACCTGTCCACCGCCGGCCATCATCGGAACGAATCCCTGGTCGCGGAACGCTGCCGCGATCGGGGCGATGACGTCCGCATCGAACCCGCTCATCGTCAGCGGCGTGGCGATCGGACGGAGCAGCGTGCCGAGGCTGGCGTTGAGAGACGGATCACCGAAGACCTGCACGTCATTCGGACTGTCCGCGAATGGCCGCATCCACGAGAACGCCTGGCGAAGAGAGCTGCGCAACCCTTCCTGCGTCAGCGGCATCGGCAACTCGACGCGCGCCGCCTGACGACGCGGCGCGGGAAGTGTGGCGGCGTCGACCATTTCCTCGATTGGGGTGATGCCCGCGATCGGCTCGGTCTGGAACTGACCCAGAGAATAGGACACCGCACCGACCAGGCGACCGTCGATGTACACCGGGCTGCCGCTCATGCCTGCGATGACGCCGGTCTTGGCGAGCGGTCCGCCTTCCAGTCGCGCGAGAATCAGATTGCGTCGCGGGCCGATGACATTCCGCAGCACGCCGAGGATGTGCGCCTTGAACTCGTCCAGGCGATCGCCCTCGAAAACGGTCTGTCCGGTCGCGACCATCCCCGGCTTGAGCTCATCGACGGGGAAGTAGCGAGACTGCGCCGGGAGCCCGGCCGCGGCGGCGAAGAGAGCAACGAGAAGAACGGCGAGACTGCGGGTGCGCATAAGGAGGAAAGGGATGCCTTGAAGATACGGGTAAACCCCTGAAAATTCAAGGGTCTACGGCCGGTGGTCAGCCACGTTTCGGTGGGTCGCGTTGACACGCTCCAGCGGCTGCATTACTCTACACATCTCTTTCGACGCCAATGCCGCGATTTTTTAGCCCCTTTGCGTCCACCTCTGCCAGCTACTGGTGGTGGTATCGGACTGCAACTGAAGGGGCGGCTGCCCGCGTCTAGAGACACGAACAGCAATCACAGGAACCAACGCCTCTTCAGCCCACCGGTTGAAGAGGCGTTTTTCTTTTTATGACTGTTTCACCGCTGCTCTGCGAGACCGTGACCGCCGACCGGACCGCCGACCTGATCGCCGCCCGGAACCTGGCGACGACCGGAGACATGGTCGAGTTGCGCGTCGACGGCGTCAGGGATATCGACGTCGCCGGCGCGATTGCCGGGCGCCATAAGCCGGTCATCGTCACCTGCCGGCCGCGATGGGAGGGCGGTCGGTTCGATGGCAGCGAGGAGGAGCGAAAGGCGATCCTCGAGCAGGCGCTGGCTTGCGGTGCCGAGCTCGTGGACGTCGAATGGCGCGCGGGTTTCGAGGACCTCGTCCGCCGTGCACCCGACCGCATCGTCCTGTCGTCGCACGACTTCGATGGCATGCCGCGCGACCTGGCGGATCGCGCCCGCACGATGCGCTCGGTGGGCGCGCGAACGATCAAGGTGGCGATTGCGCCGCAGCGCTTGTGTGACACGCTTCCGCTCGTCGAGATCGGCCGCCAAGGCAACGCCGTCGTCATCGGCATGGGCGACACGGGCGCGCCGACCCGATTGCTCCCGGCCCGGTTCGGTTCCCTGTGGACCTATGCGGGGCAGGCAGTCGCGCCCGGTCAAATCCCGGCCATGCGGATGGTGGAAGAGTTCCGTTTTCGGCGCGTCGGTCCCGATACGCGCCTGTTCGGTGTCGTCAGCAGCAACGCAATGCATTCGGCCTCGCCGGCGATGCACAACGCCGCCTTCGCCGCATGTGGTCTCGATGCCGTGTACGTGCCGCTGGTGACGACCGACTTTGGCGACTTTCTCGAGTTCGCCGCGGCGATGGGGATCGAGGGCGCCAGCGTCACGATTCCCTTCAAGGGAGATGCGCTCGCGGCTGCCGACGCGGTCGATGACGTCGCGACGACCATCGGCGCGGTCAATACCCTCGCTCGACGGGGCAGCCGCTGGCACGCGACGAACACCGACGCCGGTGGCTTTCTCGATGCGCTCGAGCGCGCGTATCCGATGCCGCTGCAAGGCGCTCGCGCATCAGTGCTCGGCGCGGGCGGATCGGCGCGCGCTGTCATCGTCGCGTTGATGAGACGAGGCGCCGCGGTGACGGTGCACGCACGACGGCAGGCGCAGGGCGAGGAAACGGCGGGCGCGCTTGGAGCGAGAGCGGGCGAGTGGCCACCAGCGCGCGGATCATGGGACATCCTGGTGAACTGCACCCCCATGGGAGGCGCGACGCTTCGCGATCAGTCGCCGCTCCCAGGCATGCCCCTCAATGGCCTCGTGTACGACCTCACGTACGGCCCCGGCGAATCGAGGCTCGTACGCGATGCGCGAGCGCAGGGCTGTCTGGCGATCGATGGGCTGCCGATGCTGGTGGCGCAGGCGGAGCGGCAGTTCGAATGGTGGACCGGCCAGCGGCCACCCGATGGCGTCATGCGCGCCGCGGCTGACGCGCGACTCGGATTGACGAAGGTGATGGTGACGACATGACCACTCCAGCTGCGGACCAGACGACGACCGGCAGGTCGAGCGGCGCCGCGCGCATTACCAGCTTCGACGACTTCAAGGAGCTTGCGCAGCGCGGAACGTTCGTTCCGGTCTACAAGGAAATCGTCGCCGACCTGCTGACACCAGTCTCCGCGTTCCTCAAGATCGCGGAGCACTCCGATTACGCGTTCCTGCTCGAGTCGGTGGAAGGCGGCGAGCAGATCGCGCGCTACTCGTTCCTGGGCAAGGATCCGTTTCTCATCCTCCGTTCGCGCGGCGGCAAGACGGTCATCGATCGCGCCGGTGAAGTGACCGACTCCGACAAGCCGTTCGTTGCCGCGGTTCGTGAGCTGATGGCCGGTTTCCACGCCCCGTTCGTGCCCGGGTTGCCACGCTTCACTGGCGGGGCCGTCGGGTATCTCGGCTACGACGCGGCGGCCTGGTTCGAGCCGGTCACGCTGCAATCGAGCGAGGCAGTCGATGAGGAAGCGGCGTTCATGCTCTTCGACACCGTGCTCGCGTTCGACCATGTCCGTCATCGGATTCTGATCATCGCCAACGCCCGAATCACCGGCGACGAGGATCTGGAGTCGCTGTACCAGTTCGCCTGCGCGAAGATCGACTTCGTCGAACGTGAGCTGGAACGGACGCTGTCGAAGCCGCCGTCAGCGACGGGAGGTGCGCTCGAGTTCACCTCGAACGTCACGCGCAGCGAGTTCGAGCAGATGGTACGAACGGCGAAGGAGTACATCGCCGCCGGCGATATTTACCAGGTCGTCCTCTCGCAGCGGTTCGAGACGGCGGTGGACGCCGACCCGTTCACCGTCTATCGCGCACTGCGGCACGTGAATCCGTCGCCGTACATGTATTTCCTTCGGGTCGGCGATCGATCGATCGTGGGTGCGTCACCGGAGATGCTCGTGCGCGTCGAGGGACGGAAAGTGCAGACGCATCCAATCGCGGGCACGAGGCCGCGCGGGCGTACCGAAGAGGAAGACGTGCGACTGGCCGAGGAGCTGAAGCGCAATGAGAAGGAGCGCGCCGAGCACGTGATGCTCGTCGACCTCGGACGCAACGACGTGGGTCGCGTGTCTGCGTACGGAAGCGTTCGCGTGCCGACCTACATGACGCTCGAGCGCTACTCGCATGTGATGCACCTCGTGTCGGTCGTGGAGGGCAAGCTGGACGAGCAGCGCGATCGGCTGGACGCGCTGGTCGCGTGTTTCCCCGCCGGGACCGTTTCGGGGGCGCCGAAAGTGCGCGCGATGGAGATCATCGCGGAGCTGGAGAATCGGCGGCGAGGCGTGTACGCCGGTGCGGTCGGCTACCTGGATTTCGCCGGCAACCTCGACTTCTGCATCACCATCCGCACGGTCCTGATCGAGAACGGCCGCGCGTATGTGCAGGCTGGTGCCGGTATCGTCGCCGACTCGAATCCGGCGGCGGAGTACGAAGAAACGCGCGACAAGGCGCGCGCAGTGTTCCGTGCGCTGGAGCTGGCGCAGGCAGGGCTGTAGGCAAGCCGATGATTCTCGTGATCGATAACTACGATTCCTTCACCTACAACCTCGTTCAGTATCTGGGCGAGCTCGGGGCCGACGTGCGTGTGCGTCGCAACAACGAGGTCACGATACAAGAGATCGAGACGATGGCCCCGGACCAGATCGTGATCTCGCCGGGCCCTGGTCGACCCGAGAACGCCGGAATCACTCCCGACGTGATTCGTCATTTCGGTCCGACGACGCCCATCCTTGGCGTGTGTCTGGGACATCAGGCGATCGGGATGGTGTACGGCGGCACCGTCACGCGCGCCCAGACGCCGATGCACGGCAAGACGTCGACGGTGGTGCACGACAGCCGCGGCGTGTTCGCCGGAATCACCGAGCCGTTTCAGGCCGGCCGCTACCACTCGCTGGTGATCGCCGCGGACACCGTTCCCGGTGATCTCGAGGTCGCGGCGCGAACGAAGGAGGACGGCACGATCATGGCCGTGCGGCATCGCACGTATCCGGTGCACGGTGTGCAGTTTCATCCCGAGTCGGTGCTGACCGATGAGGGGCGTCGCATCCTGCGCAATTTTCTGGATCTGTGATGTTCACGCCGCTCATCGAAAAGGTCGTTCGCCACGAGGACCTCACGACGGAGGAAGCCGCTGCCGTCATGCGCGAGGTCATGGAAGGCCGTGCGCCGGCCGCGCCGCTGGCGGCCCTGCTCGCAGGCCTGGTGATGAAAGGCGAGCGCCCCGGAGAGATCGTCGGATTCGCGCGCACGATGCGCGAGCACGCCGTGAAGCTGTCGGCCGGCGCCGGAGACGTTTTCGATACGTGCGGCACCGGCGGCGATCGTTCCGGCACGTTCAATATCTCCTCCGCCGCGGCGCTGGTGATCGCGGCGTGCGGTGTCAAGGTTGCCAAGCATGGCAATCGATCCGTGTCGAGCCGCTGCGGCAGCGCCGATGTCTTCGAGCGGCTGGCGGTCAACATCGCCGCGCCACCCGCCGTCGTGGAACGGACGCTGCACGACACGGGAATTGCGTTCTTCTTCGCGCCGACGTTCCATCCGTCGATGAAGCATGCCGGACCCATCCGCCGCGAGCTTGGGATTCGGACCGCCTTCAACATCCTGGGCCCGTTGACCAATCCTGCGGGCGCCACGCGGCAGCTGGTCGGCGTGCCGCGCCCCGAGCTGACGGAGCTGCTCGCGCGCGCCCTGCTGCTGCTCGGGTCCACACGCGCGTGGGTCGTGCATGGCGCCGACGGCATCGACGAGATTTCGACGACGGGATACACGAAAGTGTCGGAGTGCCGTGATGGCTCGGTGCGGACCTTCTACATCCATCCGTCCGATTTCGGCATGACCAAGGCATCGCCGGAGGAGCTCGTCGGTGGGGATGCCGAACAGAACGCCGCGATCATTCGCGACGTGCTCGACGGCCGCCATGGGGCACCCCGGCGCATAGTTGTTCTCAACGCCGCAGCCGGATTGCTGATTGCCGGTCGGGTGGCCGCGATGGCCGAGGGAATCAAGCTGGCCGTCCGTGCCATTGATTCCGGGGACGCACGACGGAAGCTCGACGATCTGATACTCAGCTCTCGAGGTCACTCCGAGTCGGATCGGGGATCAGAGGTCGTCGCATGAACGCCGCTCCTGATTTGCTACGAACGATCGTGGCTGCAACCGAGCGGATCACCGACGTTCGGCGTCAGCGTGAGCCGATGGCGACGCTGGAGGCGCGCGCGGCGAGTGGCACGCCACGCGGCGATCGGTTCGAGGAAGGGCTCGGCGCGCGCGGTCGCGTCAACGTGATCGCCGAGTGCAAGCGCCGGTCGCCGTCCAAGGGGGTTCTGGCCGCGACCTACGATCCCGTGTCGATGGCGCAGAAGTACGAGCAAGGCGGCGCCGCCGCGATCTCCGTGCTGACCGAGCCGACCTTTTTCGACGGAACGCTCGAACATCTGACCGCTGTCCGTGCCGCTGTGAAGCTGCCGCTGCTGCGCAAGGACTTCATCGTCGACGAGTATCAGCTGCTGGAAGCGCGGGCGGCCGGTGCCGACGCCGTGTTGCTGATCGTGGCCGCCCTCGACCAGCGGCGGCTCGCCGCACTGCAGACGTATGCATGGGAACTGGGTCTCGCGACGCTGGTGGAGGTGCACGACGAGGAGGAGCTTGCGCGCGCCATCGACTGCGGCGCTCGAGTGATCGGCGTGAACAACCGCAACCTGCGGACGCTGACCGTCGACGTAGACGCGTCGTATCGACTCGCAGCGCAGATGCCGAAGCACGTGATCGGCGTCAGCGAGAGTGGATTGCAGACGTCGGCCGATCTGGAGCGGTTGTCGGCAGCGGGTTATCGAGCGTTTCTGATTGGCGAACGGTTCATGACGGATCCCGACCCGGCGCTGGCGATTCGTGGGCTCATCGCGCCGAATCGTTCCGGCGAACGGCCGGAACGATCCGAACGATCCGAACGACCCGGGCGGATGTGATTGATGTTCGTGAAGGTTTGCGGCATCACGCGATTGGATGACGCGCTGCATGCCGTTGATCACGGCGCTACGGCGATCGGGTTCGTGTTCTGGCAGGGTAGCCCGCGATTCATCAGTGCGGACGAGGCGGCGGAGATTGTCGCGGCGATGCCGGACCACGTGACGACTGTCGGCGTGTTCGTCAACGAATCGGTGGAGACGATCCGATCCGTGGCCGGAAAGACCGGAATCATGGCCGTGCAGCTTCATGGTGACGAGCCACCGGAGTGTGCGCCGTCTATTGGCTATCCGATTCTGCGCTCGGCGAGCGTGGACACGGCCGCCGCTGTTGGTGACGCGTGGCCGCCGTCGACGACGTTGCTGGTCGACGCCGCGGACCCGGTACGGCGCGGCGGAACGGGTCAGGTCGTCGACTGGTCGCGCGCGGCGGCGCTGGCTCGCCGGCGGCCGATCGTGCTGGCCGGTGGGCTGACGCCGGACAACGTTGCCGCTGCGGTCGCGACGGTCCGGCCATACGGTGTGGATGTGTCGTCCGGCGTCGAGACGTCTCCCGGCGTCAAGGATCCGGAGAAAGTCGCGCAGTTTCTCGCGAGGGCGAGGAGTGCGCTCGTCTCCTAGTCGCAGGGGCCGCCATCGAGCGGCCGGTAAGGGTGATACGCGTGCCTACAACGATTGATGACGTCCGCACCGCGCGCGTGTTCGGCCGGCGCGATCCCGACGAGCGTGGCTACTTCGGGTCATACGGCGGGCGCTTCGTGCCCGAAACGCTGGTCGCGCCGATCGAGGAGCTGACGGCGGGCTACTTCGCCGCTCGCGCAGACGAGTCGTTCTGCAACGAGCTCGATCGGCTGCTGAAGCACTACGTGGGACGTCCGACGCCGCTCTATGAGGCGACGCGTTTGCCGGGTCTGGCAAGGCCCGGCCTGCCAGAATCCGAGGGCACCGCAGGCCGGACGTTGTCACGTCCGGCTAGCGTTCGCATCTTCCTCAAGCGCGAGGACCTGACGCACACCGGGGCGCACAAGATCAACAACGCGCTCGGTCAGGCGCTGCTCGCCAAACGAATGGGGAAGACGCGCGTCGTGGCTGAAACCGGCGCCGGTCAGCACGGCGTGGCGACCGCGACCGCGTGCGCGTTGCTCGGCCTGGAATGCCATGTGTTTATGGGTTCCGAAGACATGCGCCGCCAGGCTTTGAACGTGGTGCGCATGCAGCTGCTCGGCGCGACGGTGCGGCGCGTGGACGCCGGCAGCAAGACGCTGAAGGATGCGATCAATGAAGCGATGCGCGACTGGGTCGCCAACGTCACGGATACGTACTACCTGCTCGGCTCGGCGCTGGGTCCGCATCCGTATCCGCTCATGGTGCGTGAATTCCAGTCCGTCATCGGCCGCGAGGCGCGGCAGCAGATCCTCGATCAGGCGGGCCGTCTGCCCGACATCGTCGTGGCCTGCGTCGGCGGCGGCAGCAACGCCATCGGCATCTTCGACGCCTTTATCGACGATCCCCACGTCCGCTTGATTGGCGTGGAAGCTGGCGGTGAGCGCATTGCGCCAGGCCGTCATGCCGCGCGTTTCGCCGGCGGGAGCACGGGCGTCCTGCAAGGTACCCGCACGTTCATTTTGCAGGACGAAGCCGGCAACATCGAGCTGACGCATTCGATCTCCGCCGGGCTCGACTACGCAGCCGTCGGACCCGAACACGCGTGGCTGCGCGAGATCGGCCGCACCGAGTACGCCTACGCAACCGACGCCGAGGCACTGGAAGGTTTCAAAGCGCTGGCGCGCTACGAAGGCATCATCCCCGCGCTCGAGTCGTCGCACGCGGTGTGGCACGCGATGCAGCTGGCGCGACAGGCGACCACCGACACCGTCATGCTGGTGAATCTGTCGGGTCGCGGTGACAAGGACGTCCAGAGCGTGACGGAGGCGTTGAGATGACCGGCACGCTTACGAGCCGCATCGCCGACACGTTCGCGCGCTTACGCCGGCAAGGACGGCCGGGGCTCGTCACCTACGTGACCGCCGGCGATCCGGACCTCCCGCGCACCGAAGGCATTCTCCGGGCGCTGGATCGGGCGGGCGCGGACGTGCTCGAAGTGGGGGTGCCGTTCTCGGACCCGCTGGCCGACGGTCCGGTGATTCAACGGGCCACGGAACGCGCGCTGGCGTCAGGGACAACGCTGGCCGGCGTGCTCGATCTGGTGGCGCGCGTTCGCCCGGATCTGCGCGCGCCGGTCGTGATCTTCACCTATGCGAATCCGGTCCTGCGCTTTGGCGCCGAGCGCTTCGCGGATACGGCGCGCGCGGCCGGCGTCGACGGCGTGCTCATTCTGGATCTGCCGATCGAGGAGGCCGACGACTGCCGCGCCATGCTCGCGTCGCGGGGCATTGATACAATTCTCCTGCTCAGCCCGACGACGACCGACGCGCGCCTTCGCAAAGCGGCCGCTCTGGGCAGCGGCTTTCTGTATGCGATCTCGCGTCTCGGCGTGACCGGCGCGCGCGAGTCGCTCGCCGAGGGCGCCGAACAGATGGTCCGGCGTATTCGCGAGATCACCGACCTTCCCGTGGCGCTCGGGTTTGGCATCTCGAAACCGGATCACGTGCACGCAGTCGGGCAGTGGGCCGACGCCGCCGTGGTCGGAAGCGCCCTGGTCAATGTCATCGCGGACGCGGGCGCGTCAGATGCCCTGACCGCGCGCGTAGAGGAGTATGTCCGTTGGCTGAAGTCTTGAGCATCGAGGAGCTGCGGAACCGGATCGACGTGATCGACGATCAGCTCGTGCGGCTTCTCAACGTGCGGGTCGCGTGCGCCGTCGAGGTCGGGCGCCTGAAACACGAAGCCGGCCTCCCGATCTATCAGCCGGAGCGCGAGGCACACGTGCTCGCCAAGGTGAAACAGTCGGCGACCGAGCTGTCGGGCCCGCTGGCGGCGGAAGCGGTGGTGAGGATTTTCGAGCGGATCATCGACGAGGCGAGGCGCGCCGAACGGATCGCCAACGAGCGAAGAGACATGTCGGATTCGAGGATCGGAGAGTAAGTCATGGTCGTCGTGATGAAGGAACGGGCCACCGAAGCGCAGATCGATCTGGTGATCGCGCGTCTCATCGAAATGGGCATGGACGTCCACCGTTCGTCCGGGGCGACGCGCACGGTGCTCGGCGTCGTCGGCGCGCACAAGATCGAGAAGGAACTGATCGAGATTCTCGACGGTGTGCACGAAGTGCTGCGCATCACCGAGCCCTACAAGCGCGCCAGCCGCACCTTCAAGCCGGAGGACACCATCGTCACACTGGACGATGTGCGGATAGGCGGTGACGAGGTGATTGTCATGGCCGGTCCGTGCTCCGCGGAGACGGAGGAGCAGGTGATGGCGTCGGCGGCGGCGGTCAAGCGCGCCGGAGCCAAGATCCTGCGTGGCGGCGCGTTCAAGCCGCGCAGCTCACCGTATAGCTTCCAGGGTCTTGGTGAGCAGGGATTGCAGATGCTGCGCCGCGCGGCAGACGCCCACAACCTCAAGGTGATTTCCGAGGTGATGGACATCAGCCAGATCGAGGTGATCGGCAAGTACTGCGACATCTACCAGGTCGGCGCGCGCAACATGCAGAACTTCACGCTCCTTCGCGAGTTGGGGCACGTGCGCAAGCCCGTGATGCTCAAGCGCGGCATCTCCGCAACCATCGAAGAATGGCTGCTGTCGGCCGAATACATTCTTGCCGGCGGCAACAACGACGTGATCCTGTGCGAGCGCGGCATTCGCACGTTCGAAACGGCCACGCGCAACACGTTCGACATCTCCGCGATTCCGGTTGTCAAGAAACTGAGCCACCTGCCGATCGTGGCGGATCCGAGCCACGGCGCGGGTCGCCGCGACATGGTGGCGCCGATGGCCCGTGCCGCAGTCGCCGCCGGCGCCGATGGTCTCATCATCGAGGTGCACAACGATCCCGATCACGCGCTCAGTGACGGTGCGCAGTCGATGTTCCCGGCGCAGTTCGACCGTTTGATGGCGGAGCTTCGGATCATCGCACCGGCGATCGGGCGGAGCATCTGCCTCGAGCCGGTGGCGCGACGTGGGTGGGCGAGCCGCTGAACCGGCCGCTGGATGGTGGACGTGGTTGCGGGGTGAGACGCAGCGGCGAGACGCGATAGCGGCGATTCACATCCCGTGACCACGAACCACAATCCACCATCTACCAACCAGCCAGACCCTCCGTTTACCTCCATCGCCATCATCGGCCTCGGACTCATTGGCGGCTCGATCGCTCTCGGCGTGCGCGAGCGCTGGCCGTCGATCCGCATCGCCGCCGTCGATCGACCCGCGGTCCTGGCGCACGGTCTGGGCAGCGGCGCCATCGATCGCGCGGCTGGCAGCCTGAGCGAGATCGGCACGCCCGATCTCGTCGTGCTGGCGGCTCCCGTGGGTGAGAATGTGACGTTGCTGCCGCAGGTGGCGGCGCGCGTCGATTCGACCACGATCATCACCGACGTCGGCGGCACGAAGCGCGACATCGTGCGGGCGGCGCGGGCACTGCCCGCCTCGCACGCCTTCGTCGGCGGTCATCCGATCGGCGGTGCCGAAAAGGGTGGTTTCGGATTCGCGCGGCCGGATCTCTTCGCCGGCCGGCCGTGGATCTTCACTCCGGAGAGCCCGGAAATTACCGGCGCCCTCGATCGGTTGATGCAGTTCGCCCGGGGATTGCGCGCGCGGCCGACGATGATGGACGCTGCCGCGCACGACAGGATGATGGCGTTCCTCAGTCATCTGCCGCAGTTGACCGCGAGCACGCTGATGGAAGTGGTCGGCGGCGCGGCCATGAGCGACGGGTTGCGGCTGGCAGGACGCGGTCTCGTCGACACAACCCGGCTGGCGTCGAGTCCGGCCGCGGTGTGGCGTGACATCTGCACGGCCAATGCCGACGAGATCGGGCAGGCGCTGGATCTGCTGATCGCGCGACTCAGTGAGCTGCGCGCGGATCTCGAACGAGGCGAAGCGATCGACCTGATCTTCGCCGAGGCCGCTCGCTGGCGAGCTGAGCTGATGAAGGGGCGCGACTGACGTGTTGTTTCACATTACCTCTGCGCCGGAGGCGGAACGTGCGCGGCGGCTTGGCGAATACGTGCCGGCGGCGTTCGCGCGAGACGGATTCGTGCATTGCTCCTACGGCGAGCAGGTTGTTGCCGTTGCCAATCGACTGTTTGCGGGGCGGACCGATCTGGTATTGCTGGAGATCGATCCGCAGCATCTGTCGTGTCCGATCGTCGACGAGAACCTCGAAGGCGGGATGGAGCTGTTCCCGCACGTCTACGGACCGCTGCCGATGACGGCGGTCGTCGCCGTCCATCCGTTTCCGTGTGACGATCGAGGCCGGTTTCAAGCGATCTGGTGACCTTCATGCCCGACTACGAACCCGCAGTCATTCTGAGCGCCTGCCGCACGCCGATCGGGTCCTTCGGCGGCGCGCTCAAGGATCTTTCCGCCTCCGACCTCGGAGCCGTCGTCATCCGCGAGGCGCTTCGCCGTGCTGATGTGCAGCCGATCGATCTCGGCGACGTGATCCTCGGCTGCGTGCTGCAGGCCGGCGCCGGCATGAACGTGGCGCGGCAGGCGGCGATCAAGGCGGGCGTTCCACACCAGGTGCCGGCGGAGACGGTCAATCGGGTCTGCGGTTCGGGGCTGCAGGCGGTTGTGCACGCGGTCGAGGCCACGCGGGTGGGCTACACCGATCTCGTACTTGCGGGCGGCACCGAGTCGATGAGCAATGCTCCGTATCTGCTGCAGGGCGCGCGCTGGGGTTATCGCATGGGTCACGCGGAGGCCTACGACACCATGCTCATGGAAGGGCTCACGTGTGCGATGCAGGGCTGTCACATGGGCCTGACGGCCGAGGAGATCGTCGCTCGCTACAACGTGTCGCGCCCGGACCAGGACGCGTTCGCGGCTGAAAGCCAGCGGCGCGCCGAGAGCGCCGTTCGCGAGGGTCTGTTCAAGGAAGAGATCGTCGCAGTACCGATTCCGCAGAAGAAGGACGTGCCGGTGAGCTTCGACACCGACGAATATCCACGCGCCGGGACCACGGTCGAAAAGCTGGCAGCGCTCCGACCCGCGTTCAAGAAGGACGGCACCGTCACCGCAGGGAACGCCTCCGGCATCAACGATGGTGCCGCGGCCGTCGTGGTCGCCACCGCCGATCGCGCGCGAGCGCTCGGACGAGAGCCGATCGCACGCATCCTCTCGTTCGCGACGACCGGGATCGATCCCGCAATCATGGGCATGGGTCCGGTCGAAGCGGTACGCAAGGCGTTGAAGCGCGCGAACCTTTCGACGGCACAGGTCGACCTCTTCGAGCTGAACGAAGCGTTTGCGTCACAGGCATTGGCCGTGGCGCGCGAGCTCGATCTCGATCCAGCCAAGGTCAATACGCGCGGCGGCGCGATCGCGCTCGGCCATCCGATCGGTGCGAGCGGCGCACGTCTCCTGACGACGCTGATCTACGCGCTGCGCGCGCGCGGCGGTGGCAGGGGAGTGGCCGCGCTGTGCATCGGCGGCGGCATGGGGATCGCGATGGTGATCGACGTCGCGTGACGGTCAGCGTTGGCGTGCGACGACGCGCGCCAGCAGATCTTCGACACGCCCGAGCACGGTCGGCCAGCGATATTCCCGATCCACGTAGGCGCGTCCCTGCGCGCCAAGCGCGTCCCGCTCGCCCGGGTGCGAGAGCAGAAATGTCAGCGCTTCCTCGAAGTCGCGACTCGAACGGTAATACAAACCTCCACTCGCCCGTCTGATCTGGCCCTGGAGAACCCGGCATCTCCCGTTCACGAGCGCCGGCACGCCGTGATTCCACGCTTCGAGCAGCACGATGCTGAGGCTCTCGTACGGAGAGGGCACGATGAGCGCACGAGCGGACGCCAACAGCGCATCGCGCAGGTCGTCGGAGACGTAGCCGAGCGCGCGAATGCGCGGGTGCTCGGGGATCTGCATCTTGGCGGGTCCGGCCAGGACCAGCGTGCCCGCCGCCTGCCGCGCCGCGTACTCCGAGAAATACTCGAGGAGCGTGTCGCACCCCTTGTTGCGATCGACGCGACCGAGATACAGGAGGAAGTCCGGAGGAATGGAATACTTCGCCAGGATCGCCGCGGCGTCCACCGGCGCAGGCGGATCGACGCCGATGCCGACGACCGTGGCCGGCTCGAGGTCGATGCCGGCGCGGCCGGTCACCAGCGCCCGTTCCTCCGGCGTCAGGAAAATGTAGCCGGCCGGCAGGCGAAAGAAATCCCGCAGCACGCTCAGATCGATCGCGGGGTCCTCCTCCGCGGTTGGTACCAGAACGGCGCGGTCGGCGACGAGCGGGACGCCGAAATACGACGGCGCGTAGCGATAGGTCCAGAAGACGACGAGATCGAAATCGTGGCCGTGCGCGCGGACGTATTCGAGTAATGCCGGAGCGTCCGGCCCGTTCTCGCGAAACCACTCATCCTGCCGTTCGCGCGATGTCGTGAGCTCGAAGACCTCGTCGCTGATGTCGGCAAACGTCTTGATGTTGCGGCGGCGCCGCACGGGGAATCGCACGACGCGAACGCTGCCGTCTCGCCGCTCGCCGGCAGGAAGCGCATTCGCCCACGTCACGTAGTCACGCGCGCAGGTGGTGAGAACCGTGATTTCGTGATGCGCGGAGAGACGCTCGGCAAGCTGACGGCAATGCGCTTCCGATCCGCCCGCGATGTCAGCGCCGTAGCGCTGCACGACGAACGCGAGCTTCACGTTCGCGCGGCGGGCGAGGAGCCCTCACGCACTTCTTGGCGCAGGCGGGCGGTTTCCGCGGCCAGTTCCTGCACGCACGCGAACAGCACCTGATTCACCCGTCGCTGGCGCTCGAAGTTGTCGTGGCTGTATTCGAAGAACCAGCGGAAGAGCGGCATCACCAATCGCCGCTTGATGAAGATGATGGTGGACGCGATGGCGCCGCCGCGATGGGACTGATAGTGAATCGCCGTTTGGATTCGCCAGGTCTCCGGGTCGCCCAGCAGCTCCGGCAGGAGCAACGCGCGCGCATCGCTGCTGGCGAGCGCGCGTTGCAGCAGGCGCTCGACCTCGGCGAACAGTGCGGGATCGGCGAAGGCGCTGGAGGCGCCGCTGTGAACCAGCTCCTGCCGGAGACGCTCGCGCACGCGCGCCTGCAGCTCCGACATGACCGCGTCGGTCGAGACCTCAGGTCCCAAAGTCTTCGCGGAGACCGGCTCGCACCTGGATGTTGGCGGTGCCGGCGGCGATGATCCGATCCTTCTGCTTCAGGCGGAATGTGATCTTGTAGGAGCCGGACTGCCGATAGATATGCTCGGCGCTGTAGTGGCGCCTGATCGAGCTCTTGCCCGCCTGGTAGGGCTCGCAGTCTTCCGAATTCTCCGACATCACGTCATCGCCCCACTCCCACTGCACGGCCGCACAGTAGAGGTCGGCGTAATCATTCGAGCCGCCGCGCAGATCGACGGTGACACGGACGCGCAACGGGGAGAAGCCGACAGGCGGGTTCGCCTTGAGTGATACACTGGGCTTCTTCTCCTCGGTCTCGCGCTGCGCGTTCACGACAGAGCCTGGCGACAGCGCGAGTGAAACCAGCCAACACAATCCGCCGGTGACGATCCAGCGGATCCCTTTGGCTGGTTGGCTGTGTCTTCTGCCGCGCTCCGCGCGGCGAGGACCGCTATGCGGGACACCACCGAAAACAGAGTTCAGGCAGCGGTATGCATAGCGGTCCAGCGCAATTAGCGTGCAAGAAACGCGGGTCCGATGGGCCATGATTGTCCTGTTGGGCTAGGGCCTAGATTGTACCTCTAAACAGGAAATTCGAGCCGATGCAGACCGTTCACCGGACGCCCGTCGTGGCGCTCACCGCGCGACAACTCGGCGAGATCGATTGCGATCTTCTCGTGATCCCCGTTTTCGAGGACGACGATCTCGCTGACGTGCCCGAGCTCGATGCGGCGACGGGCGGCGAGCTCGGTCGCGCCCGCGCCAGCGGCGAGTTCCGCGCGAAGCCGTTCGAGCTGTTCGTCACGACGCGCGCCGCTGGGTGGAAGGCGCGCCGGCTGGCGATCGTCGGCGCCGGTGCCCGACGGTCCTGCACCGCCGACACGATGCGCCGCGTCGCGATCACCGGGGGCCTGACAGCGCGCCATCGGCGGTTGACGCGTGCAGCGATCGTCTTCCGTCCGGTGTCTAACGTGTCGACGGAGACGGCCGCCCAGGCGATGGCGGAAGGCGCGATCGTCGCCAATTTCGACGGCGCCTCGTACAAGACGTCGGAGCAGCCGAGAGTGTGGTTGGAATCGGTTGAATTGCGGATCGATGGCGCCTCGAGCGCGCTGAATGCCGCACTCGAGCGCGGACGGATTACCGGCGAGTGTACGAACCTGGCGCGCGAGATGGCCAACGAGCCGGGCAATTCGCTCACACCCCGCGCCTTCGCGGATCGGGCCGCCGATCTCGCGCGCGGAGCGGGACTGAACGTCGAGGTCCTCGACGAGCAGCGCATCACCGATCTCAAGATGGGGCTGCTGCTCGGCGTCGCTCGCGGGAGTCAGGAACCTCCTCGGTTGCTCGTGATGCGTCACGAGCCCGCGAACGTGGATGACGGGGTCGTGCTCGGACTCGTCGGCAAGGGCGTGACGTTTGATACCGGCGGCATCTCGATCAAGCCCGCCGAGAACATGGACAAGATGAAGGACGACATGTCCGGCGGCGCAGCGGTGATCGGAGCCATGACCGCGATCGCACGGCTGGGTGTGCCGGTCCGCTGCATCGGCGTTGTCCCGATGACGGAGAACATGCCCGGCGGTCGCGCGATCAAGCCCGGCGACATCCTGACGAGCGCCGAGGGGAAGACCGTCGAAGTGATGAACACCGACGCCGAAGGGCGTCTCATCCTCGGCGACGCCCTGTGGTACGCGCGCCAACTCGGCGTCACTCACCTCGTCGATCTGGCGACGCTGACCGGCGCGTGCGTGGTCGCCCTCGGCAAGACGACGACGGGGCTGTTCGGGACGCCTCCGGAATGGGTCGAACAGATTCGTCGCGCCAGCGAGCGGGCCGGCGATCGCTCATGGCCGATGCCGGTCTTCGACGACTACATGGAGCAGCTCAAGAGCGAGATCGCCGACATGACCAACACCGGCGGTCGCGCCGCCGGCGCGATCACCGGCGCGCTCTTCGTGAAGGAATTCGCCGGCAAGCTCCCATGGGTCCACATGGATATCGCCGGCACCGCATGGGCGGAAGACGCCAAGCCGTACCAGCCGAAGGGCGCCACCGGGGTTGGTGTGCGGACGCTGGTGGAACTCGCACTGGATGCGTCGTCGTGGAGTAAGCTGAACCTCACCGCAGAGTCTTGAACCTTGCTGTTCCTCCTGCAGAAGGCCCCCATCGTCGTCGAGGTCGTCAAGCAACCCACACCGACGCCATCGATCTCGTACGGCAGCGTGCTGCTGTCTGCCGTCGTTCTGGTTGGCGTAATCCTGGTGGCGTCGATGCTGGTCGGCGTCGTCGTCGGCGGGATCTTCATCTACCTGAAGAAGCGCTTCAATCTGTGGGCGCCTCCTACGGATCCCGGACACGCACGGCTGCGAATCTAATAGACCTGGCGTTCCAGGTTCCGAGTTCCGAGTTCCCAGTTCGGAACTGAAGCCTATTGGGCAGCTGCCACAGCTTGCACGCGTTTCAGCGATTGCTGATAGCGATTGATTCCCGCAAGCAGCGCCTCGGCGAGTTGCTGCCGGTATTTCTCGGTCTTGAGCAGACTGGCTTCCGGACCATTGGTGATGAACGAGATCTCCGTAAGGATGCTCGGCATCGTCGCGCCGATGAGGACCATGAACGGCGCCTGCTTGACGCCGAGATTGCGCGCATCCTTGTTGGTCTTGTGCAGCTCGCGATAGAGCGAGTACTGCACGGCGGTCGCGAAATCGCGCGACTCGTCGATCTTGTTGTTCATCGCAATCGCCTGAACGATGTCGGACAGATGGCGCATCGTTCGCGATGAACCTGCGTTCTCACGAGCGGCGATCGCCTCCGCTTCGGGGTTCGGCGCGAAATTGAGGAAGTACGTCTCGATGCCGCGTGCGACCCTGCTCGGATTGGCGTTCGCGTGAATCGACAGAAACAGATCGGCTTCGGCGTGATTGGCCATCGCCGTTCGGTCCTCGAGCGACACGAACGTGTTGTCGCGGCGCGTGAGCACGACCTCCACTCCCGATTGCCTCTGCAGCAGCTTCTCGAGTCGCACGGCGACGTCCAGCACGAGGTCGGCTTCCGCGAGGCCGTTGCCCCTCGCGCCGGGATCGTGGCCGCCGTGTCCGGGATCGATCACGATGCGCGCGATCCCGAGGCCAAGCTGGCGCGACAACGAGTAACCACCACCGCGATTGGCCGATGCGCGGCGCGGTGCGGCCGGTGGCACACTGGTCGCGGCGATGGCGGTATTGTCGGCGGCCGGGATCGTTGAGTCGGTTGCAGCTGGCGCATCGGCGCCGGTGGACGCCACCACCGTCCCACGGGCAGCCAATGCTGGAATCATCGTCGCAGCAGCAGGAAGGACAGCGGACGGGAGCACCGGCGCGGAGGCACGTGCGACTTCTGCGGTCTTGACGCCGCCACCCGCAGACCCGGCTACCTTCGCATCCGGCTTCGGTCGGGGCGGAGCGGTCGACGGACGCTCGAAGTCGATCACGATGCGATACGGGTTGTACAGGGCATAGGCGCTGTAGGGACCTGCGTTCTCCAGATCGAGAACGACGCGCGTCCGCACGTTCAATTGACGCCCGACCCGAATCCGCCGCACCACGTCGTCGTCGAAGGCGAGCGTCGCGTCCTTGAGCGCCTCGACCGCCCGCGTCTGCTGCAGGTCGACGAAGACCCGCGGCGGTGAGTCGAGTCGGTCGGCCACAAACGTGGCTTCACGTTCGAGCTCGAGGGTGACGCGCAGCGCGTCGGGCAGCACCTCTCGCCGAATCGACTTGAGAAGAGAGCTCGGGACCGCAGAAGCTGACGTTCTCGGCACATCCGCGACAACAGGACGCGTCGTGAGCGTAGATGATTTCCCGGGGTTAGCCGCAGGCCTGACAGGATCTGTCGCGGACCTGACAAGGTCCGCGCTACCGGTGGACGCGCCTGGTGGCGGTGCCGTGTTTGGCCCGGCAGCGGCCTTGACCGCCTCCAGCCGGGCGACATGCGATGGTGCCTGTTTCAGGAGCGAGCTGCTGGGGAAGCGTGACGTCAGCGCCTTGAACAGCCGCAGCGCCATGTCGCGATCGGCAGGCTCGCCAAACTGCCAGAATGCATCGGCCGACAACCGCGCGCCCTGCCACAGCGCGTTGTCGCTGTAGCCGCTGGTCGGAAACAATCGCGACAGATCCTCATATGCGGTCGCCAGCGTGCGCATGCGTGTCAACAACGCGGTACTGCCGTGTGTCGGCTCCGCATCAAGCTCGCGGCGCAGCTGTCCTTCGCGTGCGAGCGCCTCTTTATAGAGGCTCTCAGCCTGTGATTGCGCGAAAGCAGTCGCGGCGATCGTCGCCAGCGATCCGACCGTCGCGACAACCACGACGGCTCGGCGACACGCACGAAGGGCACGAAGAAGGGCGTCACCGGAGCTGCGCATCGACTTCCTCGAAGTAACCGCGATCGACCAGCACCTCGCGCGGCTTGCCGCCGGCCCCAGGCGAGACGAGCCCCTCGGCCTCCATCATGTCGACGAGCCGCGCCGCGCGGCTGAAACCGATCCGCAGGCGGCGCTGCAGATAGGAAATCGACACCTGACCGCTGCCGACCACGATGCGCGCGGCCTCGTCGTAGAGGTCGTCCTTTTCGAATTCCAGGTTGCCGGGCCCGGACTTGTCTTCTTCCGCGGTGATCGTGTCGTCGAACACCGGTTTGCCCTGCTTGCGGAGGAAGCTCGCCAGGCGCGCGCTCTCTTGTTCGGAGATGTAGGGCCCGTGCAGGCGGATACAGCGCGACGTCGCCGGTGCGAGGAACAGCATGTCGCCCTTGCCGAGCAGCTGCTCCGCGCCGTTGCTGTCGAGAATGGTGCGTGAGTCGACCTTCGACGAGACCCGGAAGGAAATTCGCGACGGCAGGTTGGCCTTGATGAGACCCGTGATCACGTCGACCGAAGGACGCTGCGTCGCCAGAATCAGATGGATGCCGACGGCACGCGCCATCTGCGCGAGTCGCGCGATCGATTCTTCCACCTCGTTGCCGGCGACCATCATCAGGTCCGCGAGCTCGTCGATCACGACGACGATGAATGGCAGCGGCTTGGGCAGCTCGCCTTCCTTCGCGGCGCCGCCCTCTTCCGCCGCCAGCCGGATGTTGCGGTTGTACTGTTCGATGTTGCGAACGCCCGCACCAGCCAGCGTCTTGTAGCGTTCCTCCATCTCGCGCACCGCCCAGCGCAGCGCGTTCGATGCCTTCTTCGGGTCGACGACGACCGGCGTGAGCAGATGCGGAATGTCCTCGTACATCCCGAGCTCCAGCCGCTTCGGGTCCACCATGATCAGCCGCACGTCGTCAGGTGTCGCTCGGAACAGGATGCTCGTCAGCATCGCGTTCAGGCCGACGGACTTGCCGGTGCCGGTGGATCCTGCGATCAGCAGATGCGGCATCGTGGCCAGGTCGGTGACATACGGCTCGCCGTGAATCGTCTTGCCGAGCGCGAGGGTGAGCTTCGACGTCGACCGTGTGTACGCCTCGGCCTCGAGCAGCTCGCGCAGCGAAATCGCCTCACGATTGGGATTGGGAATCTGGATGCCGACGGTGGACTTGCCGGGAATGCGATCGATGAGCACGGACTCGGCCTGCATCGCCAGACACAAGTCGTCGGCAAGGCCGGTGATCTTGCTGTACTTCACGCCGGCTTCCGGCTTGAACTCGAACGTCGTCACGACGGGGCCAGGATGGATCTGCGCGACCTGACCTTCGACGGCAAACTCGCGACACTTCTCCTCGAGCTGCCGCGCCGAGTCCATCAACTCGCGCTCATCGATCTTCCGTTCGCCCTTTGGAGCGTCGAGCAGCGAGGCGGGTGGCAGCGTATACGCTCCCTGTTTGCGTGCCGTCGACGTCGGCTTCGGCGGATCGGGCTCGAGCAGCGGCAGGACCGGCGCGACCTCCGGTCTCTTCCGCGCAACGACGGGTGCCGCGGGGCCGCCCGCTCTGACCGGTACTGCTTCGTCTCGATCGTCGTCGGCAGCGGAGGTTGGGCCCGCAGGCGCAGCCTTGACGCTCTTCTTCACCTGGCGCGCCACCGCTTCCTTGCGCGCTCGCGTCTTGCGCCGTTCGTCGAACCAGCGGCGCACCCAGCCGACCGCCCGCGCCGACGCGTCGCGTGAGCTGGCACTGGCGCTCGCGAACATGCGACCGAACGAGAACTGCGTCGACAGGATCACCGCCAACGCCATGAACGTGAGCAGGACGATGATCGAGCCGGTGCGGTTCAGATACTCGGAGAGCCAGCGTCCGACCCATGCGCCGAGCGAGCCGCCGGCGTCGAATGGTTTGCCGCCCACCTCGGTGCTGCCGAATGCAAGGCTCAGGAACGCGGCGGCGCCGGCGACCAGCAGCGTGACGCCCGTGACCTTCGTGTAAGCGGCGTCGGGCGTCTGACACCAGAAGTAGTGCCAACCGATGATCGCGATGATCGCGGGGATGAGATATGCCGCGTAGCCGGCGATCTGAAAGGACAGCTCGGCGAGAAATGCGCCCACGCGTCCAGCGAAGTTCGCCGGCGGATGCGTGGCGCCGCTGGTGAAGAACCAGACGGGATCGCTCGGCTCGTAGGTCACCAGCGAGATGAGCCACAGCAGCGCCAGCGCAAACAGCGCGACGCCAACCACTTCGCTCAGCCGCCGCGACAAGGTGGATTGCGACACGGATTCAGATCTCCATCAACACGGGCAATACGAGCGGCCGGCGTCCGGCGGATCGCTTCTTGAAAAATCGCCGCAATTCGGCGCGTAATTTCTCCGTCATCAGTCCTTGATCGGCGCGCTCCTCGACGCTGGAGCTCTCGACGCACTCGCTGATGACGCCGGCGGCGTCCCGGAACAACACGTCGCCGGTGCCTTCGTCGACGACGAAGCCGCGCGCGACGAGCTCGGGCTCGCCGACCAGCGCACCCGTCTGGCGGCTCAGTGCGACCACCGCGACGACTAACCCGTCGGCGGCGACGTGACGACGGTCGCGCAGGACCTCATCGCCGACCTCGCCGACGCGCGTCACGTCGATGAGGACACGACCGGTCGGTGCCTTGTCGGCGATCCGTGCGCCGAACCGATCGAACTGGATGATGTCGCCGTCCTCGGCCATCAGCACCTGCAGCTTGCGCTCGCCGCGGGCCATCACGCGTTTGGCGACGCGGGCGTGCTGCGCCAGCTGGCGGTACTCGCCATGGATCGGCACGAAGTACTGCGGCCGCACGAGTGAGAGCACCAGCTTCAACTCCTCGGCCGAACCGTGCCCCGACACGTGCACGTGCTTCATTTCCGGCGTCACGACGTCGGCGCCGCGCCGGGTGATGTGACTCATGGCCCGCGCGATCCGTTTCTCGTTGCCGGGAATGGCGCGCGCCGAGAACACCACCGTGTCGTCCTGTCCCAGACGCACGTAGCGGTGATCGTCAATCGCGATGCGGGGCAACGCCGCCTGCGGCTCGCCCTGCGAGCCTGTGGTGAGGCAGAGGACGTCCTGCGAGGCGTAGTTCTGCACGTCGGAGTCGCGAATCTGCATGCCGGACGGCACGCGCAGATAACCGAGACGCTGCGCGATCTCGGCGTTCTTCTCGATGCTGCGGCCGACGAACGCGACCTTGCGATCGAACTGCGCGGCGAGGTCGACGAGCACCTGCATCCGGTACACGCTCGAGGAGAACATCGCCACCACCAGCTTGCCCTGGCAGCTGGTGAACACTTCCTCGAACGCCTCGATGACTTCGATCTCCGGCCCGGTGAACCCGCGGCGATCGATGTTGGTGCTGTCGGCGAAGAGCGCCAGCACGCCCTGCGCGCCGAGCTCGGCGAAGCGGTGCAGATCGAAATGTTCGCCGTCGATTGGCGTCTGATCGATCTTGAAATCACCGGTGTGCACGATCACGCCGACCGGTGTCGTGATCGCCAGCGCCACACAGTCCGGCATGCTGTGCGTGACGCGAATGAACTCGATCGCAAAAGGCCCGAGGGTCACGGTCTCCCGCGGCTTCACCGCCTTCAGCCGATCGCGCGCGTCGATCTCGTGCTCTTCGAGCTTGGGTTCGACCAGCGCCAGCGTGAACGCCGTTCCGTACACCGGACCGTCGAACAGCGGCATCACATGCGGGACGCCCCCGATGTGATCTTCGTGACCGTGCGTGAGGATGAGCGCCTTCACCTTGTCGCGGCGCGCTTCGACGTAGGTGAGGTCGGGAATAATCAGGTCGACGCCCAACTGGTCCGGGTCGGGAAACATGACGCCGGCGTCGATGAGAATGGTGGTGTCCTCCCACGACAGCGCCATCATGTTCATGCCGAATTCGCCGAGGCCGCCGAGCGGCACGACCTCGAGCGTCGACGGCGACACGTCTGGTACGGCGGACTGGTTCATTCAGAGCCCAGCTACAGACACGGAGAGTTCGAATGCGGCGCGGACCCTTCATGGTCCGCGATAACGCGCTGCTGTTGTTCGCCCGCGCTTCAGGCCCTGGCAGGCCCTTGTCGCACGGCTGTTTCAGGCGGCTGGGACCACCTGCAACTGCGGAAGGCTCAACGACTTCGGGGGAAAACTATAGCACAGCTCGCGAGAGCCGGGCGATGTCGTCGAGCGTGAGGGCTTCGGGTCGTTTGCCCCCGTCGACGCCGGCTCGGGCGATCACGTCGGCTGCGGAACGGTCGAGCGCGGCGGCCACCGGCGCCAGCGCGTTCAGCAACGTCTT
>Ga0081539_10001460_pt1 | contig 40240 bp, 30 predicted proteins | sample TabmetS4T2R2_FD_71023 | JGI IMG/M metagenome (GOLD analysis project Ga0081539, IMG submission 71023) | Tabebuia heterophylla rhizosphere microbial communities from the University of Puerto Rico - S4T2R2 | ecosystem: Host-associated > Plants > Roots > Rhizosphere ... | reverse complement strand
AGCCACCCGGCCGATAGTGGTCGTGGCGCATGTCGTCTTCACGCGTCCACAGCACCTTCACCGGCACGCCGATCTCCTTCGCGATCGCGCACGCCTCGCCCATGTAGTCGTTCGTCAGCCGCCGGCCGAACCCGCCGCCGGCGCGCTGGATGTGGAGCGTGATGTTGTCCATCGGGATGTTGAGCACCGTGGACACGAGCTGCTTGCCCTGCTGCGGGGTCTGCGTCGGCGCCCAGATCTCCATGCGCCCGTTCTGGTAATGCGCCGTGCAGTTCTGCGGCTCGAGCGGCGAGTGCGAGATGAAGGGATAGGCGTACGCCGCCTCGACCACCTTCACACCCGACGTCGCGAGCGCCTGATCGACATTGCCGTCGACTCGCAGCGGGAACCCGGGTTTCTGGGTCGAGATCTGCTGCGCGCGCGCCGCAAATCCTTCGCTGCTCTGTTCCGACGTCGGGTGACTCGCCCACGTGACCTGCAGCTTCTGCCGCGCCGTCTGCGCCTGCCACCAGCTGTCGGCGACGATCGCCACGCCAGGCATGAGGCCGCGCGTGTCGGTCGTTCCCTCGACGACGAGGACGTGACGCACGCCGGGCAGCGCTTTTACCTCGGCGATGTTCGCGCTCTGCACCTTGGCGCCGAACACAGGCGACTTTTCATACACGGCCCACAGCATGCCCGGCAGCGTGAAGTCGATCCCGAAAGTCGGCTGACCGGTGACGATGCGGCGGTTGTCGTAGCCGCCTTTGGCCTGACCGACGACCCTGAAATCGCTTTGCGGCTTCAGCGGTACGGAGTCGAGCGCGGGCGGCGTCAGCGTCGCGGCCTTGGCGGTGAGCTGACCGTAGGTGAGCGTGCGGTTGCTGCCGCGATGTGTGACCCGCGTGTTCGCGGCCACGCATTCGGATTCGGGTACGCCCCAAGTTTCCGCTGCTGCCTTGACGAATGTCAGACGCAGTGCGGCGCCGACTTTGCGCAGCGGGTCGTAGTTGTTGGGCGTCGCAGTGCTGCCGCCGGCGTTCTGCTGACCGTACTTGGACTGATCGAGGTCGGCCTGCTCGATCGTGATCGCATCCCACGGCACCTCGAGCTCCTCGGCGATCAGCATCGGCAGCGACGTCTTGATGCCCTGACCGATCTCGGGATTCTTCGAGATGATGGTCACCACATTATCGGGCGATACCTTGATGAAGGCGTTCGCCACGAACGCGGGCGCCGGGCCGGCTGGCGGCCCTTGCGCGAACACGTCCGCGATCGGGTCGAGATAGGCCGCAGCGATCAACCCTCCGCCGGTGAGCGCCGAGAAGCGGAGGAACGAGCGACGATTCATGCTGACTGTCATCACGGACTCCTACCGCTGCGCCTGCGCCGTCTGCACGGGTCGCGTGGCGCGGCCCGCGGCACGGTGAATGGCTTCACGGATTCTGAGATACGTGCCGCAGCGACACAGGTTGCCGTTCATCGCGCGATCGATATCGGCGTCGGTCGGCTTGGGCGTCGACGCGAGCAGCGCCGCCGCGGACATGATCTGTCCTGCCTGGCAGTAGCCGCACTGCGGCACGTCGATGTCCTGCCACGCGACCTGCAGCGGATGCGTGCCCGCGGGCGACAGCCCCTCGATAGTGGTGACCTGCGCGTTTGCCGCCGCCGACACCTGTGTCTGGCACGAACGGACCGCGCGGCCGTTGACGTGCACCGTGCACGCACCGCACTGGCCGATGCCGCAGCCGAACTTCGTTCCCTTGAGTCCGACGACGTCGCGCAGGACCCAGAGCAGCGGCATGTCGGCTGGGACGTCAACCGAGGCCGACTTTCCGTTGACCGTCAATGTGAAAGCCATCAAGGCACCTCTTTGGGTAGCTGGGTAGATGGGCGGCTGGGTAGCTGGGCAGGAAGACTAGTCATCCGTGCTGTTTTGAAGCCGGACTCGAGACAAGTGCATTTACCCAGCTACCTATCGACCTAGCTACCAAATTTCCGCGGATTGTACGCCGAAGTATCCTCTTCCGCCTACCGCACGACGTGCGAGGACGAACCGCTTCGATACCCAAGTCTGGGTATCCTTGCTGACCGGGTCACCTGTTGACATTAGTGATGGCAGGACGATAATTCCTGCGCTTCCTCGCGGACCTCACGACGTGTCCTTCGTCGCCTTCGGGCGACAGCGGAAGGTCCGCAACCGATCACACCTCGGTGTACGCACACGGCAGCGGGTAGACCCGCTGAGGTTCTCTTCGTTGGAGTCGCGGCGCGTGCCTGCGTGGCCGCGGTGAGGTGCAACCATGAGGCAGTCCTTCTCGATAGCCCTGGTGCTCGCGCTGTTCGCGGCGAGCGCGTCGGCTCAGGATTCCCGACCCAGACGATTTCTCGGTGGCCCGCTCACGATCGAAGACCAGGGCAGCTTCTTCATCGGCGGTGTCCAGAAGGTCACCACGTTCGCCACCGTTCCTGCCCCGCCAGCGCCCGGTGCCGCTCCGGCCGCGCCGGCAGCACCAGCGCCGCAACAGATCACCATCGGCCAGATGTACGTGCAGTTCCAGATTCCGGCGAAGAAGTACGGCGTCGGCTGGCCGGTGATCATGGTGCACGGCTCCACGCACACCGGCGCCTGTCTCGAAGCGACCCCGGATGGACGCGAAGGCTGGTATCCGTATTTCGTGCGCAACGGCGTTCCGAGCTACGTGGTCGATCAGGCCGGTCGCGGCCGCTCGGGATTCGATGAGTCGGTCATTCACGAGGGCGAAGCCCGGCTCGTCGGCGGCGATCGCAGCGGCGCCGATCTGATTCCGGGGTTCGGCCGGATTACCGACAACGGCGCGTGGACGAACTGGTTCGGTCACCTGGTCCCGGAAGGATCGACCATCCTGACCGGCCGGCTGATCCCGCATGCGGCTGCCGACGATCCGAATCCGCGCCCCGATGCATACCAGCACGTGGCGCCGCAATTCCCGCTCGATGCGGTCGACGCCAATCTGGTGAACCGCACCGGCGCCATCGGACCCGCGCCGGGCGGATCCTCGGCGAATTACGCGCTCGAGTACTACAAGCAGCTCGTGCCCAACGCCGAGGTCACGCTGCCCGGATCGACCTGCAGCAGCTGCGATCCGAAGGAGCTGTCGCCGGCCAACACGTGGACGCCGCAGAATCTCGCCGCGCTGGTCGAACGTCTCGGCGGCGCGATCGTGGTGACGCACTCGCAGTCGGGCATCATGGGTCACCATATGGCGCGCATCCTCAAGGAGCGCGGCCATCTCGATCTGCTCAAGGGGCTGGTCACGCTCGAAGGATCCTGCTCGCTGCCGAACAGCGGCCTCACCGCGGCGGACTTCGACAACATTCCGTACATGGCGCTGAAAGGGGACTACACGGCGACGAGCACGGTGTGTCAGGAGACGGTGGACGCGATCAACGCCCGCCGCGCGGCGAAGCAGGGCACGGCGAAAGCGGAATATTTGAAGCTGGACGACATGGGCATCCTCGGCGTCACCCACATGATGATGCTGGACAAGAAGAACCTCGAGATCGCCGACGTGATGATGAATTGGGTGAACAAGAACGTGCGGCCGCGCGGCAAGTCGTCGCGCGTGAACAGCACCAAATAGAGTGACGAAGGCTGATTGCAGATTGCAGATTCAATGCTCGAATGGTGAATGCTGAATGTCGAATACTGCCGAATTCGACAGTATTCGACCTTCGCCCTTCGGCATTCGCTCGATGAATCGACAATCTGCAATCGGCCTTCTTCAATTCGTGAATCGGAAGGAGAGCGTATGCACAGGTGGACCAGGTTGTTCAGCGTCATCGGCCTCCTCGGGGTCGTCGGCACGGTTGCCTGCAGCAGCTCGACGAATTCGACCTCGTCGTCCGCGTCAGCGCCCGCCGCGTCCTCGTCGGCCAGCAATGCCGACAAGGAATGGGCGATGCCGAACAAGAATGCGGCGTCGACCCGCTACAGCATGCTCGACGAGATCAACGCCGGCAACGTCAAGAACCTGAAAGTGGCGTGGACGTTCTCGACCGGTGTGCTGCGCGGGCACGAAGGCGGCCCGCTCGTGGTCGGCAACACGATGTACGTCAACACGCCCTACCCGAACATCGTCTATGCGCTCGACCTGACGAAGGAGGGCGCGCCCGTCAAGTGGAAGTACACGCCGAAGCAGGATCCCAACGTCATTCCGATCGCCTGCTGCGACACCGTCAATCGCGGCGTCGCCTACGACAACGGCAAGATCTTCTTCAATCAGCTGGACACGACCACCGTGGCGCTCGACGCGAACACCGGCATGGAGCTGTGGAAGGTCAAGCAGGGCGACTATCACCAGGGTCAGACCGTGACGTCCGCGCCGCTGGTCATCAAGGACAAGGTCATTTCCGGCATCTCGGGCGGCGAGTTCGGCGTCCGCGGCTTCGTCACGGCCAACGACGTGAACACGGGCAAGCAGGTCTGGCGCATGTACAGCACAGGGCCCGAGGCCGAAGTGGGCTTTCCTGGCTCGGAGGAGACGTGGAAGGGTGAAGAGTGGAAGCGTGGCGGCGGCACCACGTGGGGCTGGTACAGCTACGACCCGGATCTGAACCTCTTCTACTACGGCACGGGCAATCCCGGATCGTGGAATCCCGATCAGCGACCCGGCGACAACAAGTACTCGATGACAATTTTCGCGCGCAATCCGGATACGGGCAAAGCCGCGTGGGCGTACCAGAAGACCCCGCATGATGCCTGGGACTACGACGGGATCAACGAGAACGTGCTGGTCGACTTGAACATCAATGGCCAGATGCGGAAGGCGCTGGTCAACTTCGACCGCAACGGGTTTGCCTACGTGCTGGACCGGACCAACGGCGAGCTGCTCAGGGCCGATCCGTTCGTCTTCGTCAACTGGGCCAAGGGCGTGGATCTGAAGACCGGCAAGCCGATCGAGGATCCCGCGAAGCGCACGTCCGCGACGGCGAATACGAAGGATATCTGCCCGTCGGCGATGGGCGGCAAGAACCAGCAGCCGGTGTCGTTCTCGCCGAAGACGGGCTACTTCTACGTGCCGTCGAACAACCTGTGCATGGACTACGAGGGCGTCGAGGTGAAGTACCAGGCTGGCCAGCCGTATGTGGGCGCGATTGTGGTCAGCAAGGCGGGGCCGGGCGGCCACCGCGGGGAGTTCATGGCGTGGGATCCGGTGAACGGGAAGAAGGTGTGGGGGATCAAGGAGCAGCTGTCGGCGTGGGGCGGGGCGCTGTCGACGGCGGGCGACGTGGTCTTCTACGGGACGATGGAAGGGTGGCTGAAGGCGGTGGACGCGAAGACGGGCGACGTGCTGTGGAAGTTCAAGACGCCGTCGGGGATCATCGGCAACCCGATGACGTATGTGGGACCGGATGGGAAGCAGTATGTCGCGGTGCTCTCGGGCATTGGCGGCTGGTCGGGAATCGGTGTGGCGGCCGACATGAGCCTCGAGGATCCGACGGCGGGCCTGGGCGCGATCGGTGCGTTCAAGGACCTGGCGAGCTTCAGCAACCAGGGCGGCGTGCTGACGGTCTTCAGCCTGCCGTAAGTTGGGTGAGGGCCGCCTGGACCCGGGATTCACTTGCGTTGCCACTCTCCGTCAGGACTGCAGCTGCGATCCGCGCGCCGGTGTGGCCGGGTCGGGCCCTTCCTCCGAGTGGCAACACAAGCGAATCCCGGACATGAAGCGGCCCAAACGCCGGTGAAGCCCTCAATCCTGATCGCGCTGCTGGCGTGCATTGTCTGGGCGGGGAGTGCGTCCGCGCAGACCGCGCGCGGTCGTCAGCCTGCGTCGCCGGAACGGGTGCAGGACGGACGATTTCGTGTGTGCTCCGACCCGTCGAATCTGCCGTTTTCCAACGACAAGCTCGAAGGATTCGAGAACAAGATCGCGGCGCTCCTTGCCCAGGACTTCGGAGCGACGCCGAGCTACATCTGGTGGGGACAGCGGCGCGGTTTCATCCGCAACACGATGAATGCCACGCTCGAAGAAGGCCGCTGCGACATCGTCATCGGCGTTCCGGCGCAGTATGACCTGGTGCGGACGACGAAGCCGTACTACCGATCGACGTATGTCTTCGTGTATCCGAAAGGCAAAGGCTGGACGATCTCCTCGCTCGACGATCCACGGCTCAAGAAGCTGAGGATCGGCGTGCACCTGCTGGGAGACGATTACACCAATCCACCGCCCGTCCACGAGCTGTCGAAGCGAGGGGTCGTCGACAACGTCGTCGGCTTCAACACGTTCTATTCGGAGACGAACCCGCCGAGTGCGATCGTCGATGCCGTCGCCAGCGGGCGCGTCGACGTCGCGATCGTCTGGGGACCGCTGGCCGGCTACTATGCGAAGCGGCAGCGCGTTCCACTGGAGCTCGTGCCGGTTCCATCGGGTAAAGGCGATTTGCCGTTCGTGTTCGACATCGCGATGGGCGTGAAGAAGGGGAACGATGCGCTCTATGCGAAAGTCGAGCAGGTGCTGGAAAAGCGGAAGCCGGAGATCGCGAAGATCCTGAGGGAGTACGGCGTTCCGTTGGCGCGGTAGGCCGGACCTTGTCAGGTCCGGCGGACTGATAACAAGCAGGCTCACCTCGATGATGATGATCCCAGTTCGCTTCGGTCTCGCCACGCTCGCCGTGGCGCTGTTGTTCGCGCTATCGGTGGTCAGTGCGGCGCAGGAGCCGACAAAAGCCGCAGACGCGCCTTCTGCCCGGGCGACGGCTGCGACGTCGGCCACGTATCGCGACGTCTACCAGGGATGGAAGTGGTGGCACGTCTACTGTTACCGCTGCCACGGCGTGGACGCGCTCGGCACGACGACGGCGCCGAATCTGACGGATCCGAACGAGAAGTTCACGCGCGCGGAGTTCATGCGGATCGTCAAGACCGGGAAAGCGAACACGGCGATGCAGTCGTGGAGCAAGCTGCTCGACGACAAGCAGATCGGCGAGGTGTACGTCTACGTAAAGGCGCGAGCCGACAAGGTCCTGCCGCCGGGGCGGCCCGACGAAGTCGGTCCGAACAAGGGTCTCTGGGAGCCACCCGCCGGTTGGCGTGCGCGTTAATCAAACTACGAGCGAGTCGGGACGACCTCGAGCGAGTCCCGGGTGCCGCGAAGCGGATGCGACGTCAAGAGTGGGTGACGGCGTTCGTCAGCAGAAATCCTACCGACGCAGCCACAACCGAAATCCAGAGCACGAACTCGATTGCACCGGCCCACTTGCCGATCGCCGAGGTGTGCGCGGCTTCGGTCCACGCTCCTGCCTTTCTCTGAACCACGACGTGCCACATCAACGCGAGTGGAGCCAGTATTCCGAGCTTCAGGCGAAAACCAGTGTTGGTCACGTACACCGTGGCCTCGGCTGACAACAGCAGGAAGCCGCCAACGAACGCGACGCCAAAGCCAATCCAGTTCCAGAGAAACAGCGCGTTCGAGAGCTCACTTGCAGTCTGTCGCCGTGCACCAACGCCCATGAGCCGCAAATCCACCGAAAGACTGGTCGCGAGCCACATGGAGAGGCCGATGAAATGGACCCACAGGATGACGGGGTACATCCATGACGAATCCCGAATCGTGGCGCCCCAGGGTGTGTTCTCCAGCCACCTGCAGCAGGCCACGATGACGTCATACATGCCAGTGCCTGGTCACGATCGATGCGTCACGTCTGCTTTGACCGTGGAGCGCAATGGTCGCCGCGCAATGCTCCGTGCGGCCCGTCGCGGCGTGACGCAGCGCGGGACTGTATGTCCGGAGGAAAGCCGTGGCCAGTGCTTGGTCATACTCCGTTGATCGGCGGCGGAGGCTGAGGTGCGTGGATCAAGGCGGCTTTCCGGAGCGACATACGGTCTCGCGCTGCAGCAGGCCAGTATTTTCTCGGCGGCGAATCAACCGAGTCCGGTAAGCGCGGGAACTTCCACGCTCACGAGCGTTGCGCCCAGCCAAAGGACGATCGAAATCAACGCGACGAATCTCGCGCTCAGCGGCATGACCGGCGCGCGATCCCATTTCGCGAACTTCCACTCAATCGCGGCAGTGGACATCACCGCCAGCAGGATGATGGCGATCTTGGCGCGAAACGGCGTGACTGCCGCGAAATTCCCCGCGTTGACGGTAAACAACAGGAAACCCGAGATGACGACAACCGCGAACCCGACCCACATCGACGGCCGAAGTTGTGCGGCAAACGCAGACACGCGGCGCTGTGAATCGACGAAGCCGAGGATCCGCAAATCCCGCAGGACAATCGTTCCAACGCAGAAGAACACTGCGGAGTAGTGGGCCACCGACACCAGCCCGTACAGCCATCGGGAGGTTGCGAGAATGCCGACCCATTCGGCACGTTGAAGCGCTTCCCACATCCGGCCTACCGACTTCGCCGCTCGGACACCTCTACTTCTGCGAAGGATTTCGGAGCACCGGGCTCGCAACCTGTTTGTTGTATTCGGCGAACTCGGTCGGCGAGCAGAGCAGCTCCGGAATGTCGAAGTCGGGCGGCATCAAATGGAGAGGCAGCTTGTTCAACGCCAGCCACGGTTGCGTGTACATCTTCGGGTCGGTGATCTTCATCGTGTATTCGATGGTATCGCCGGCGACGCGATGGTAGGTCTCTTCCACGACCAGCTGATCGCTGTGTGGACGGCCGGCGTGATCGAGCCAGGTCTTGGGAAGCAGCCCGGTCGTCTCGACGACGAAGGTGTAGTCATCCGTCCACTTGCCCACGGAGTAGCCGTTGTAGCGCGGATCGGGATCTTTCGGCGCTTGCCGTCCATCGGTCCAGATCACGCGGTAATTGCCGTAAAACGGTTGCAAGATGATCACTTGCCTGGGTGTCTGCACCACATTCAGCGTCCGCAACTCCCACAGAAACATGTAGGGAAATCCGAGCGGATCACAGTGGCCTGCCGGATCGTTGGTCAGCACCGAATCAACTTGTCGCACGCCGGGGCCCGAGGGCTTGTTCTTCTTGAGCGCCTCGAGTCCTGCCGCCGTGTACGGCAGGGGCCTTTCGACACCCGTTTCGTCCTCGCGCCCTCCTTCCGCACCGCGTCTTCCGGGCAGCAGCGCCGGATATTCCGTCGCGCCACTGGTGCCGAGTGTCTGCACCGCGTCCCAGATGCCGGTCAGGTCACGGCGCGGCGCGGGGCCGCCGGGCTTTTTGTCTCTGTAGGCAGCCCGCGTCGGCGGGATGTTGTTCCATTTCTCATCCTGCGCATCCAGACGCGGAGAGAACATGCCGGCTGTCGTGACGGCCGCGAGCAAAACGACGAAGCGCTTGGACATCGGCGCAACTCCCTCTCGATATTCGTGTCGGCGGGCCTGACGCGGTCCGATCTACTGACGCTGCTTGAACTCGTTGCCGTTGATCACGATCTTTCCTCTGATCTCTCCGACCGGCTGACCGTTCTTCGCCGGATTGACGTCCAGGCTCACTTCATCCCCAGGCTTGAAGGTGTTCTTGGTCCAGCCTCTGCCGGTCTGGGTGACCGGGTTCCATGCTTCCAGAACCCATGGCTGAACGGCGCCGCCGGCGTTCTTGACGTCCACCTTCACGAGCACGTGAGGATTCGTCCAGACATATTCCGTCACCGTTCCCGTCACCGTAATCATCTTCTCGGTGTCGAACGAGGCGGCACCGTGATGGGCGAGCAGCGGAGCACAGAACGCCAGAGTACCGAGCAGCGCAACGATCGCGAACGTTTTTGCCATGAATTCCTCCACAGTTATGCGGGCCCCGTGTTCATCCACCGTTGCCTACACCGGCAGCTGTTGGTTTGACCGCGGGCGTCACATCGATGCCGGCCGTCGCATGCGGCGACGATCGCCCGAGCATCGGGGCGTCCGCGCGTCTCCGTGCGCTCCGTGTCTGCGTGTTTTGTGACCAGTGGCCGTCGCCCCGCGAAGCACTGACATTGGGATTCGGGACCCGACGCGTTTCACCAGCCATACTTGACGCCGAACTGCATGATGCGTGGCGCGCCCGTCAGCGTCGTGATGCGCCCGAAGCTGCCGGCGCTCAGCGTGGTATTCGGATTTCCCCAATTGATGTTGTTCGTGAGATTGAAGCTCTCGAGACGAAGCTCCAGCGTCTGTGTGCCGATGGCAATCAACCGTGACAGCGCCATGTCGATCGCCCAGAAGCCGGGTCCGCGAATGCTGTTTCGTTCGAGATTGCCGAACGTGCCGAGCACCGGCTGCGCGAATGCCGCCGGGTTCAGATAGTTGTTGAGCGTCTTCGCGCCATACGGATCGTCGAGCACCCGATTGACGCGCTGTTCCTGGAATCGCTGACCGTTGAGCGAAATATCGCGGCCCGTCGTCACCGTGAGCCAGCTGCCCGAACGCGCGTTGAGGATGCCGGAGACGCGCCAGTGCGAAGCGGCGAGCCGTAGTGCGGACGTGGCGAACCGTGGCGTCTGGTAGCCCACCGTGAAGTTGGACAGATGTGTTCGATCCTGATCGCAATGCCCGCGATCCATCCCTGGATCGGCCGGGTTGGTGTAGCCCTGTGCCAGCTGCGGGAACCCGCCGGTCGTCAGGTCGCCGAAGCAGCGCGAGATCGTGTAGTTGCCATTGAGGCTGATGCCGCTGTCCGAACGGCGCCGGAACGACAGCTTCAGCCCTCGATAGGTCTGCGTGCCCATGCTGACGTGGAGGTCGAGATTGCCGATCAGGCGCGCGGCGGCAGGGTTTTCGCCCGACAGCGTGAGCACGCGACGGGCGTCGACGTTGGCCGTCGTGCTGCACACGGGGTAGGAGACGCCGCCGAGCACACAGGGCCCGGTGCCGAGGAACACCGCAGGATTCAACTGCAGCTGGTTCCACAACCGATCGGAATAGCTCCCGAGATAACTGGCGGCCACGCCCCAGACGTTTCCGAGCTGCCGTTCCAGCGTGACGTTCCACGACTGGATGCGCGGCGAGTTGATGTCGGGATCGGTCGCACCAAATGCGCCGAACGCCACGTACTGCGTATCCCGGTTCGTGAGGATCGGATGCGGATCACCGCCGAGGTGTCGGTACGGATCGTCGAAGCCTCCAGGCGGGTCGATGACCAGCGATCGGTTGCCGAATGGCGGCGCCTGCGCGTTGATGTTGTGGCGCTCGGCGGTCGGGAAGTCGTACGAGATGCCATACGAGGCGCGAAGCGCCATCCGCCCATCGCCCGTCAGGTCCCAGGCCAGACCGGCGCGCGGCGAGAAGTTCAACCACTGCTTGTTGAGACCGGTCCTGCCCGGCGGAAAGCCCTGATCCCCCGGATAGAGCAGGCCGGCCGGCGCGTTCACGAACACCGTGCTCTTCACGTTCTTCTTGAAGTTGTCGAGACTGAAGTTGTAGATGGCGTCGTTGGTGACGCTCTGCCCGAAGTAGGGCTCCCAGCGGATTCCGGCGTTGATGGTCACGCGGCTCGTCATGCGCCACGCATCCTGCGCGTAAAGGCCGACGTACCACATGTTCATCGGCAGCACGCCAGGTCCGCCGTGCTCGAGGCTGGCGACGCGGCCGATGAGGAAATCGGCGAGGCCGAGACCCGTCGCCTGTCCGTTGACCAGCCAGTTGCCTCCCGATCGTGCGTGCGTGAGGAAGTCCATCGCCCAGTACGCCGCGTTGGCGCCGACCGCGAGCTGATGATTGCCGTGCACGATGTTGAGGTCGTCGCCCAGCTGCCACGCGTTCGTGTTGAAGATTCCGGTCGTCGCCGTTCCAGCCGAGATGTTGAAGCCACCGGTGATCGCCAGCACCATTTCGCCCGGCTGGTAGCTGTACACGTTCGACCCGAGCGCCTTCGGATCGAAGAACTCCGGCGTGCCGCGATGAATCGACGTGCGATTGAACGCGAACCGCAGGGCGTTGACCATGTTGTTGCGCAGGACCAGCGTGTCGCCGAGTGCGACCGACTGTGCGAGGTTGTCGAACCCCGGGGTGCCGGTGGTCAGCACGTTCTGCGACTTGCTGTACGGCGCGGGCTCGTTGTGCGTCGTCACCATGTAGCGGCCGAACAGCGTGCGGTTGGCAGTCAACTGGTAGTCGATGCGACCGACGGCCTGCCCCTCCGTGCTGTCGTTGGAGGTGACGTAGGTGACCTCGCCGCACGGATCGGTCGTCGTCGGTAGCCGCTTCGCCAGGTTCACGGCGGCAGGGCTGAAGGCCGCCGGGTTGATTTGATTGTTCACGAATGGGGAACGCAGGAGGACCGGACGGCCGGCGTTGCAGGCCGGCGATGCGAACGCGGTGAAATCGCCCGCGAGCATCGCCGCCGTCGGCACGAACGCCTTCTGATCCGCGGGACGCTGTTTGACGACCGTGTCCTGATACGCGGCGAAGAAGAAGAGCCGGTCCCTGGCAATGGGGCCGCCGAGTGTTCCGCCGAACTGGTTCCGCTTCAACCCGTCGTCGAGCGGCTTGCCATCGGGTCCGCGCGCGGCGAGCGGACTCGTCGCGTTGAAGCGATGGTCGCGCAGGAACTCGAAGGCGTTGCCGTGAATGACGTTGGTGCCCGACTTGGTCACGGCATTCACCGATGCACCCGAGTGCATGCCGTTCTGCGCCGAGAGCCCGCTCGTCGCCACGCTGAACTCCTGCAGCGCATCGGGGAAGGGGAGCGGCAGGTTCGCATTGTTCTGCGGGTTGTTGTGCATCGCGCCGTCGAGGCTGTAGGCCACGCCGAACGACAGGCCGCCGGCGACGGAGATGTTGACGCCGCCCTGCATGCTGCGGCTGTCCGCCGTGCTGGTCTGGATGGCCGCGCCGGCGAGCGTAATCAGATCGGTGACGTTGCGTCCCTGCAGAGGGAGTTCGACGATGCGCTCGTTCTCGACGACGTCGCTGATACCGGCGCTCTTCACGTCGACCAGCGGCGCCGCCCCCTCGACCGCGACGGTCTCCGTCAGCTGGCCGAGTTGCAAGACGACGTTGATCGTCGGCGTCGCGCCGACCTGCAGCACGATGCCGGTCTGCGTGTAGGTGCGAAAACCGGCGAGCATCATCTCGAGGCGATACGGGCCGGTCGGCAGATTGGTGATGACGTACGCGCCCTCGGCGTCGGTGAAGGCGGTTCGCGCGAGTCCCGTGTCGGTCTGTGTCGCCGTCACCGCAACGCCCGGCAGCACCGCGGCGCTCTCGTCGGTGACGCGACCGGTGAGCTGCGCCGTGGCCTGCGCCAGCGCCGCGGAGCTGGTGAGAAGAAGAACGAATCCGCCGATTCCAACACCCCGGAGAACGCGAGTCATGCACACCCTCCCGGTCGTCGATGGCTATTCGATTACGTCTTCAGCGTTCGAATCGCGAGGAGTGATATGGCAGACTTGTCGATTTGTCAAGCCGAATGCGAAGGCGCAGGGGCGCCTGAAGGCGGCCCCTACGTTCGATCGAGAAAGGCGGCCGCTACTTTCGATCGAGGAATGCGTAGTACGAGCTGGTGCCGATGATGTGTCCGTCGATCGCCTTGAGAACGTCCTCGCGTGAAGCGCCCGCCGGCAGCGTGAGCATTTGATCGAGCGCGTAGATCTTGAACTGATAGTGCAACGGCCCGACACCCACGGGTGCACACGGCGGTCGATAGCCGACGATGCCGCGCCCTCCGGTTACCTGTCGGCTTCCATCGGGCAGCTCGGCGCCGACTGGTGCGCCGGCAGCGATTTGCGTCGTTGCCGGCGGGATGTTCCAGCGCACCCAGAAGAACTCTTCGAGGAGGCCGCGCATGGGATGGTTGTCGGGACCGTTCACCATCAGGACGAAGCTGGCGGTCCCGTTCGGAACGTTGGTCCATTGCAGCGGCGGCGACGACGATTTGCCGCCCTCCGCGTAGCAGCTGAACATCAACGGCAGCGACCCGCCGTCCGGAAACGCGGGACTGGTGATGTGCAGGCGTGGAGGCTGCGGGCGCGGCGCCTCCTGTGCACCACCCTGTCCTGCGGACACAACGGCCGTGAAGAGAACCGGAAACAGACCGAGCGTCCAGCGCGATCGCATATCTACCTCGCAGCCGTTGTCGTCGCCGGCGCGTTTGCGTCGTAGACAACCTTGCCGCCGACCATCGTCAGCACCGACGTGATGTCCTTGATCTGATCGGCGGGCACCGTCAGGTAGTCCTTGTCGGTGACGACGAGATCTGCGTACCGCCCGGTCTGAATCGATCCGAGATCGTTCTCGCGGAAGAACAGGTACGCGTTGTTCCTCGTGTGCGCGATCAACGCCGCTTCGCGGCTGACGGTATGCGTGTTGACCACGGTGCCGCCGACCATCTTGCCGGTCACCGCCCAGTACAGCGTCTGGAACGGACGGAACTGATTCACCTCGAAGGCGTCCGTTCCCAGTCCCCACATGATGCCGCTGTCCTGGATCTCGCGGATCGGCGGCATGGCGAACGCCTTGTCGCCCCATGAGCGGTGCAGCAGACCACCCGAGACGATCTCGCGCGGATGGATGGCGAGGAACATATTGAGCTTCTTCATCCGCTCGACCTGCGCCGGCGTGACGTGCTCCATGTGCATGAAGCTCCAGCGCAGCGGCCGGACCGGGAACTCCTTGTTGATCCGCTCGACCTGTTCGAGCTGCGCGTTGATGGCCCCCTCGGTCACGGTGTGGATGATGATCGGGATTCCGGCTTCAGCGGTCGCGCGCGCCAGCTTGTACCAGTTGTCCTTCATCTCCTGCGTGATCGGCGGCGGCATCGTGTTGTAGGGATCCTCCGGCCCGGTGTTGGTGAGCCGCTCGCCCCAGTTCACGTGGTCCTGCCATTCGTTGCCGTCGAAGAACTTCAGCTTCGCGACGTTGGCGATCTGCTGATCGAGCCCCGCGGCGCCGCGTCCGCCCGGTGCCGTGCGGAAGCAGAAGAACCGCATGTTGTTCTTCCCCTGCGCCTCGAACTCCTTGTACAGCTCCTCGAAGGTGCAGTCGCCGCCCGACGCGGTGAGTCCCGCCTTGTTCAGATCGCGCAGCATCGCGAACTGGCTGGCGACGATGACCTCCTTCGGCAGGTTGGCGCGGCCGCCGTTCTCGACGTCGAGGAATTTCGCGGTGGTAAAGAGCTTGTTGCGGCCGGCCACGCCGGTGACACCAGTCGGCCGCCCGTTCGCGTCGCGCTCGATCCACGGGTCGGTCCACTTGTCCATGCCGAGGACTTCGATCGCCTTGCTATTGAGGTACTGCTGCGACCGCGTGAACTGCAGGAAGACAGGATTGTTCGGCGCGACCTTGTCGAGCTCGTCGCGCGTGAACACCTTCTTGTCGTCGGAGAACTGATCGGGCGACCAGCCACCCAGGTTGTAGACCCACTGTCCCGGCCCTCGATCCTTCGCCTTGGCGGCGATCATCTCCAGCGCTTTCTTGCGCGTGTCGACGCCGTCGAACCGCAGCTCCAGGGTCCAGTACGCGCCCTCTTCCTGGAAGTGCGCGTGATTGTCGATGAAGCCTGGGACCACGGACCTGCCGCGGAGATCGATGCGTCGCGTGTTCGGGCCGGCGAGCCTGGTGATGTCCGCCGTCGTCCCGACCGCGATGATGCGGTCGCCGCGCACGGCCACCGCCTGCGCGATCGAGAACCGGTCGTCGACGGTGATGATCTTGCCGTTGGTGAGGATCACGTCCGCTGATGGCTGCTGGGCGCGCAGTGCCGGCGCGAGGACGGCAGCTGCGAGCGTGGCTGCGGCTAGCAGCCCGAAACCTGTTCGTCGCTTCATATCGTTCTCCGGTGGGTCATTCGCTCTTTTCCATTCGCGGCGACGTTCACTCGCCTACGACACACTGAGGCACCGAGGCACCGAGGTCATTTACGCAGCACCTCGACCTCGTCCGCCCGGCAACTGGAAGTTCACCTGGCCGTCGCTCTTCACCGCGGGCTTGGCCCACGAGGCGGAGCCGCGCAGACCCGGCGCCGGCGCCGACGTCGTCAGCGTGAACGTCTGCGTTTCACCGGGAGCGAGATTCTTGATGCGGAAGGTCGCCACGTTCTTCCCTTCGGCGCTCTTCACGCCTTCGTACCCCGTGCCCGTCGTGTTGGTGACCTGCACGCCTTCGGGCACTTCCACGTTGACCGTCACGTCTTCGGCGTTCATCCCCTTGCCCTTGATCGTGCCGTTGGCCACGGTCAGCTGGTAAGTCGAGCCGCCGCCCTGTGCCGGCGTCAGGCGCACCTGCAGCGGCATGAGCGGACCGAGATCGTGCATCCAGTCGTAGATTTCCTTGAGCAGCGGCTCAGGCAACCGGTCGCGCGTGTAGTTTCCCATGCGGATGCGATTGCGTCCCGGAGGGCCGGCCGGGCCGGGCGTGACCTTTGGTGCGTTGGGCTCGAACATCGCCCACTGTTCCCGGAGGGCGCTCGTATGCGTATAGACCATCTTCTTGAACCACTCGAAGTCGCCGTTGACTTCGGCCATGCCGTGGCGAGGCGTGGTCATCGTGACGCCGTGGCACTGGCCGCAGCCCATCACCGAGATGGAGATCTGCTGTCCGCGCGGGGCGTTGGCCGGCAGCTTGGCGCGCCAGGCTCCGCCTTCGGTGGAAGCCTTCTCGCTGGCCCAGTACGCGACGAGGTCGGCGATTTCCTGATCGCTGAGCTCCGATTCCGGGTACGCCGGCATGCGGCCCGCTGGATTGCGCAAGTAGGCGCGCACCCGCTCGAAGCTCAAATCGGCTCCAGCCGACAGCGCCGGACCCCAACCGCCCTCGGCGTTGTCGCCATGACAGTTGCGGCACGACGTGTTCCCGAGCGCCCAGACGGCCTTGCCGGCCTCGGCCGTGCCGGTTGGCGCGGCACCGGCCCTGGCGGCGCCGCCGCCCTGCGCGCGGCCGGTGATCTGAATGCTCGTCACCACCGCGAACACGATGACTCCAACAAAAAGTGTGCGCATATTGGTTCCTTCGCTGTAATTCAAAAATGCAAAATTCGAAATTGAAACACTACGTCATTCTCAACAAAGGGTGAACGGCGTAACGCTCCGGGTCCGGCCCGGCAACCGCATCGTGTTTGCATTTTGCATTTTGAATTTTGGATTGCATCCATTTACACGAGTGCACTCACCGCGGTTCATCAACTCGACAGGGTGTCGGGTCCCAGCCGGCCCGATCCTGAATCTTCTTGTACGGATACGTCGTCGTGTACGGCTGTGTCAGGTACTGCGGATCGGTGATGACCGACGTCACCACCATCCATCGATCGCCATTCGGTTCGGTGAACGTTTCGAAGTATTCCTCGAGCCGCGCGTTCTCGCTGTACGGCACGCCGTTCTTGCGCAGATAGCCGGGACGCATCTTCGTCGTCACCACGCGCATCTGCCCGTTGAGGCGCGCCGGCCCGCGACCGGCCGTGACGCCTTCCCACGCCGCCACCGAATACCCCTGCCACTGCGGCGCGAAGTCGGCCGGCGCCGCTCCACCGAAATGAAACTGTCGCGTCTGCGTCCCCGAATCGACATCCATCTGCAGTGTGTTGTCGTCAGTCCAGTGGATGTTGTAGCGGGACGGCACGCGCATGATGTTCGGCGCCCCGTATGATTTGCACTCGCCACCCTCGGCCTTGTCCTTGGCGGGATCCCACGCATCCGCAATCCGCCGCGCGTCGGGATTGAGCGGCAGCATCGCATACTCGCCCTTGGGCGGCATCGTCATGCGCAGGTGCCAGTGCTCGGTGACGACCGACACCCAGTAGCCGGTGAAATCACGCGGCGCTTGCGCGCGCGCGGTCGGCGGCGGTCCCGCCGCGCGTCCGCGTCCACCTTGCGCCGCGTCGCCCTGACCCCGTCCGCCGCCCTGTGCGCCCGCGCCCTGCCTGCCCTGAGCGAAGCCGAAGGGGCCTCGTCCCGCAGGCGCCGGCGGGTCCTGCCCCTGCGCGCCCTGTCCGCCTGGACCCGCCGCGACGTACGCGGTGAAGCAGAGCGCAAACAGTCCGATCAACAAGAACCCGCGTCGCATCAATTCGTACCGGGCGCGAGGCCGCGATAGGCCGCCTCGACGAACATGTCCGTAGTCCATGGACCGGTGGTATGGCCGTAGCGCGGCTCGTACTCGCGGGCTGGATGGGCCGCCTTGATCTGCTCGAGCGTCATGCGCTTCTTCATCATGTCTTCGACGCGATCGCGGACGATGGTCACCATGTCGCGGTAGTAGGCCACCTCGGCGTGATCGGCAATGCGACCGTGTCCTGGAACCACCATCGTGCCGCCGGCGGCGTGCGCCTCGGGCACGGTCGTATCGATCAGGTGATTCAGCGCCGTGATCATCCCCTGCACGCTGCCGCCTGCCTTCTGATCGATCATCGGAAAGTTGGTCAGGTCGAGCAGATCGCCGGCGGCCACCACATCCGATCTCCTGAACAGCACCACGCTGTTGCCGTCGGTGTTCGCCGTCTCGTGCATGATGACGATCGGCTCGTCGTTGAACGACAGCCGCTTCTGCGGTGTGGCGTACGTGTTGTCGGGCCAGGCCGCGGGGGGCGTGGGCGACACCTGTCCGGTCGGTGCGGACATGCGACCGAGCACGGTCAGATAGGCGATGACCGATGCGCGGTTGTACTCGATCGTGCCCATCGGACCGGCGTTGTAGTTCCGCTCGCGCAGCGGGACGATCTCGCCCTTGGCCGAGATCGTGGCATTGCCGCCGATGTGATCGGCCAGATCAGCGGTGTTGACGACGTAGCGCAGCTTGTTCTTCGACAGCGTGCGCACAGCGGCCCATACCTTTTCGCTCATCGACGCGATGCCGGTATCGACGAGGAAGATCCCCTGGTCGCCGATCTGCACCGTGATGTTCGCGCCGGCGCCGCTGATCATGTAGACGTTGCCCTTCACGGGCAGCACTTCGACGTCGCCCGACGCCGGCGCGGTCAGCGCCGGTGGCCACGCCGGCCGCTGCGCACGGTTGGGTGCCTGGGCGCCTTGCGACTGCACGTGCGCGCCGGTGACGAGCAGGGCGATGGCCATCGCCGACGCACACGCGGTCACGGCACGCGCGCTCTGAGGTCTTGCGCTCATTGGCCTCTCCCCGTGTTGCGCGCGGGCGCTGCGGGCGGCCGCGGCATGGTCTTCAGTTTCGCGATGTACTCCGGAAACATCGTTTCGGGACCGCCGAGGCGCGCCTCGTACGGCGTCCCGAACCTGTCCGGCCTGTTCTTGTCCCAACTGGGCAGGACCGACTGGCCAGGCAGGTAATGCGGAACCTTGCCGCGCGGAATCGCGATCTCGGTCGCCTCCTCGCACGGATATGGGGCCATCGCCAGCGCCGGATCGTAGGCCCACATCATCGTCGTGCGGATGTACGGCTCGGTCATGTACACGGGGTCGTACATGATCGACGTCGCCTGCAGGTAGTTGCCGATCCGTCGCCAGCGTTCGCGTACGGTCGTGCGGTCGCTGCGCATCAATCCCCAGCGCCGGATGTAGGCCTCTTTCAGGTGCGTGGTGGTGACGACCAGCGTGTCGCCATCCCATTCACCCGTCGAGAAGCCGCTCCACGTGTGCAGCGCATTGGCGGGAGGACGTGCCCGTCCATCCATCCAGATCGTGATTTCCTGTTCCTGCTGGTTGATGTGACCGTGATACGCGGTCACCGTCTGATCGGCCTGCTCGATCTCGGGCCAGATGCGCATCGCCGAGAGCGGCCCTTCGAGTGAATAGTCCCAGGCGTGCGGACGACACGCCCATTCGGCCGTGTCGTACTCGTCCGGCGACCACGCTTCGGCGCGCGCGCGTCCCGCGACGCTGACCGGCACGCCGGCGATGTCGCCGATCATGCCGCTGCCATCCTGATTGCGCGCCAGCGGCCGCCACAGCCCGGCGATGTCGTTCTCCGCCAACGAGGTCTGTGCGGCGGAGGCGACCAGCAGCGCAACCGCCAGCGCCCAAACTAGCCTACGCATGACTGCTCCAATGGCAAGTACCTATGAGGGCCGCCATCATATCGAGGTCTGATAGTCGATTCAATTCGTACCGACGGCCGTTCCGCTCCCGATCAGCGCCTGCATCACCGCGGTTTCGAAGTCGTTGCGGACCTCGCCGCGATCGGACAGACCGGCGATCTGCGTCATCATGATGCCGACGATCTTTTCCTTCGGGTCGACCCAGAAATGGGTGTTGTACGCGCCGCTCCAGCCGAAGCTGCCCTTCGACAGGTAGGTGTTGCGGGCGGCTGGATCGCTCACCACCCTCACGCTCAATCCGAAGCTTTCCCCGGCCGGGCGTCCGGGCAGCGTGTCCGGCGCGAACACCGACGCCATCAGATCGACGGTGCGCGGAGCCAGCAGCCGCTTCGCGTTCAGCTGACCGCCGTTGAGCAACATGAGCGCGAACTGCAGGTAGTCCTCCGCGGTCGTGAACAGTCCCCCGCCACCCGAGAAATACGCCCCGTTCATGAACCCTGGCACGCCCTGCTTCTTCAGCGCCCCATCTGACCGCTGATACAGGGTGACGATACGCGGGTTGCCGTCGACGGGATAGAAGAAGGTGTCCTTCATGCCCAGCGGGTCGAAGATCCGCTGCTTCGCGAACTGGTCGTAGGGCATGCCGGAGGCGACCTCGACCACCCGGACGAGCGCGTCGAAACCGTATTGCGCGCTGTAGGCCCATCGCGTGCCCGGCTGGAAGTCGAGCGGAACGCTGGCGAGCCGCGGCAACACCTGCGCGTTGGTCTCGCCGGGTTTGGCGCCAAGACCCCGACCCGCCTGCGTGCTCGGCCCACCGCTCATCAGCCCCGACGTATGCGTGAGCAGATCGCGGACCGTGATCTCTCGCGTCGGCGCGACGGTGTGAAACGCCTCGCCGGCGCGCGCCGGTCCGCTGCCGCTGTCGGCAATCGCGACTTTGAGCGTCTTGTATTCGGGAATGAACTTCGAGACCGGATCCGTGAGGTGAACTCTGCCTTCCTCCACCATCATCAGGATCGAGACGCCGACGACCGGCTTGGTCATCGACATGATGCGGAAGATGGCGTCCTTCTGCATCGGCTTCTTCGAGTCGATGTCCATGACGCCCTGCGCCTCGAAATGGGCGATGCGACCGTTGCGCGCCACGATGGTGACGGCGCCGGGAAAAGTGCCCTGCTGGATGTGCCGCTGCATCAACTCACTGATCCGTTTCAGCCGCTCGGACGAAAAGCCGACCTCTTCGGGTCGCGTCGTGGGCGTGGCCGCACCCAGCGGGACAGCGAGCATGGCTGCGAGGAGGACACCGAATATCGACAGCGACAGGTTCAGGCGCTTTTGCATGGCGCGCAGGATACTACTTTTGACTGAAACTTGACCGGGCTAAGGGGCTGTCTACATTGACCTTGTCCGGACCGGCCGATATAGTCGGCGAGCTTGGGTAGCTGGGTTGCTGGGCAGCTGGGCAGCAAGGGCAGCAGGGCGGCTCCCAACATTCGGGCGTTCTCCCCCAACTGCCTATCTACCCAGCCACCCAGCTACCGCGAAGGGGCTTTCGTGAGCGCTAGATCGATCGTGACGGCATTGCTCGTGCTCGCGTGCGTCGCGTCGCGTCCCGCGCTCGCCGCCGACACGCTGGTGCAGGCCGCAGCACGTGGCGACTTCGCCTCGGTCCGCGACCTCGTCAAGCATGGCGGGGACGTCAACGCGACGGATGCCGACGGCACCACCGCGCTGCACTGGGCAGTACGCGCCGACGACCTCGAGACGACCGACGCCTTGCTTCGGGCCGGCGCGAAGGTCAGCGTCCCGACGCGACTCGGCGTCACACCTATCTATCTGGCGGCCGAAGGCGGAAACGCCGCGCTGATTCGCCGGCTGCTCGACGCGGGAGCCGATGCGAAGGCGCGCGACAGCAGCGGCGACACCGTGTTGATGGCGGCGGTGCGCGCGGGAAGCCGCGACGGCGTGGCGCTGCTCCTCGAGCGCGGCGCGGAAGTCGACGCCACCGAACCGCAGCTCGGATTGACTGCGCTGATGTGGGCGGCGCGGGAAAACAACGCCGACATTGCGAAGCTGCTGATCGCGCGCGGGGCCTCGACGGCCGCGCGCACGCGTGTGAGCGAGAAACCCGCGGTGCGCCCGCCCGGTGCCGGCGGCGGATCGCACGGCGTCGGGATCGTCCGCAGCGGCGTACCGCCGCAGGGAGAGCAGCCGCCGGCTCCCGGCGGCATGACGCCGCTGCTCTTTGCCGCACGCGACGGCCGCCTCGAGGTGGCGAAAGTGCTCGTCGACGCCGGCGCCGACCTCAACGCCGCGGACCCGAACGGGATCACGCCGCTGCTCATGGCGCTCACCAACGGGGAGATTGCCGTCGCCCAGCTCCTCGTCGATCGTGGCGCGGATCCGAAAGCGATCGATTGGTACGGACGCACGCCGCTCTGGGCCGCGGTGGAGATCCGCAATCGCGATCTGAACAGCCGCACGCTCGAGCAGGGCATCGATCGCGCCGGCGCCATGAAGGTGATCGAATCGCTGCTCGCCAAGGGCGTGGACGTCAACGCGCGCGTCAAGGAATTCCCACCCGCGCGGCGTCACATCATGGGGCTTGGATCGCTGGAGTGGGTCGACATCACCGGTCAGACCGCATTCTTCCGCGCGGCGCTCTCCGCCGACGTGCCCGTCATGAAGCTGCTCTTACAGAAGGGCGCGGATCCCACGATCACGACGTTCAACGGCACGTCCGCCTTGATGGTGGCGGCGGGAGTCGATTGGGTGCCGGCGCAGACCTTCAGCGAATCACCGGCGATGTGGATGGACGCCGTGAAGCTGTGCCTGGAGCTCGGGCTCGACGTCAACGCGACCAATCAGATGGGGCTGGCCGCGGTTCACGGCGCCGCCAATCGCGGCTCGGATGACATCATCGAGCTGCTCGCGAAGCACGGCGCCAAGCTCGATGTCCCCGACAAGGAAGGCCGCACGCCGATTACGTGGGCCGAGGGCGTGTTCCTCGCCACCAACTCGCCGGTCGCGAAGCCGTCGACGATCGCGCTGCTGAAGAAACTGGGCGCCTCGCGATGAAGCACCTGCTCGCCTGCGCATCCGTCGTCTTCGTGATGACCGCCGTCGTCACGGTCGGCGGCGCTCAGGGTCCTGCGACGAAGGGCCCTGTGAAGGGCGCCCCAACGCCGGATGCGGCGTTCCTCACCCAGTACTGCACGACCTGCCACAACCAGCGGCTCAAGACCGGCGGCCTCGCGCTCGACACGTTCGATGTCGCGCAGCCGGGCGGGCATGCCGATGTGTGGGAGAAGGTCGTCCGCAAGCTGCGCACGGGCATGATGCCGCCGGAAGGCGCGAAGAAGCCGGGCGACGCGGTGCGCGAATCGTTTACGTCATCGCTCGAAGCGGCGCTCGATCGCGCCGCCACCGAACGCAACGATCCGGGAATCCCCGCGCTCCATCGTCTCAATCGCGCCGAGTACGCCAACGTCATTCGCGACCTGCTCGATCTGGACGTCGACGTCACGACCATGCTGCCGCCCGACGATGCGGCGGCGGGATTCGACAACATTGCCGACGTGTTGGGTGTGTCTCCGGCGCTGATCGAGGGGTATGCGGCTGCGGCGTCGAAGATCAGCCGGCTGGCCGTTGGCGACCCGGCGATTGGCTTCGACCGCGTGACGTATGCGGTCCCCGGCGATCTGTCGCAGGACGTGCACTTCGAGGGACTGCCGCTCGGCACCCGCGGCGGTCTCATCGTGCGCCACACGTTTCCGCTCGACGCTGAGTACGACGTGCAGGTCTCGCAGGGATTCGTCGCCCAGCTGGGTGCGGCGCGCGGCGCCGGTCCTCGTGTCGACGACCTCGACGTCACGCTCGACGGTCAGCGCGTCACGCTGCAGGGGCGCGGTCCGACGCGCATGAAGATCGCGGCGGGTCCGCACACGATCGCCGCCGCCGTCATCGTGCGATCGCATGCGGGACAAGCCGACGGCGTGTATCACGTCGACTCGCGGACGCCCGGTGTTTCGCAGGTAATCATCGCGGGTCCGTATAACGCAACCGGTTCGGGCGACACGCCGAGCCGACGCCGCATCTTCGTGTGCACGCCGGCAGCAGCGGCGGACGAACTGCCCTGCGCGACGAAGATCCTCACGACGCTTGCTTCGCGTGCGTGGCGGCATCCGGTGGCAGCGTCGAATCCCGACGTCGAGACGCTGCTCAGCTTCTATCGCGAGGGACGCAAGGCCGGCTCGTTCGATCTTGGAATCGAACGCGCGGTCGCCCGCGTGCTCGTCGACCCGCAGTTCCTGTTTCGCTTCGAACGCGAACCGGCGAATGTGGCGCCGGGGCGCGCGTTCCGCATTTCGGATCTCGAGCTCGCGTCGCGACTCTCGTTCTTTCTCTGGAGCAGCATTCCGGACGAGGAGCTGATTGCGGCGGCGACCAGGCGCACGCTGTCGGAGCCCGCTGTACTCGAGCGTCAGGTTCGGCGCATGCTGAAGGATCCACGGTCGCGGGCGCTCGTCTCCAACTTCGCCGGTCAGTGGCTGGCGCTGCGCGAGCTGCGCAACGCGAAGCCCGATTCGCCGGACTTCGACGGCAACCTGAAACAGGCGTTCCAGCAGGAGACCGAGCTGCTGTTCAAGACGATCATCGATGAGGACCGCAGCATCCTCGATCTGCTCGACACCGACTTCACCTACGTCAACGAGCGGCTGGCAGAGCACTACGACATGCCGAATATTCGCGGGTCGCGCATGCGCCGGATCGCGCTCGCGTCCGACGATCGCCGGCGCGGGCTGCTGGGGCAGGGCAGCATCCTCACGGTGACATCCGCCGCCAACCGCACATCGCCCGTGACGCGCGGGAAGTGGATTCTTGAAACGCTGCTTGGCGCGCCGCCGCCGAATCCGCCTCCTGGTGTCGAAACGAACCTCGAGAAGGATCCGGAACAGGTCAAGGTGACGTCGCTGCGCCAGCGTCTGGAGCTGCATCGGCGCAGTCCGCAGTGCGCGTCATGTCATCGCCTGATGGATCCGATCGGCTTCTCGCTCGAGAACTTCGATCACACGGGCAAGTGGCGGACCGAGGACGGACCCGTGGCGATCGACGCGACGGGAACGCTGCTCGACGGATCCCGGCTGGATGGGCCAGTGACCCTCCGTCGGGCCCTGCTGGCGCGCTCCGACCTGTTCGCGTCGGTTGCGGCGGAGAAGATGCTCACCTACGCCGTCGGGCGCGCGATGCGGCCGGAGGACATGCCCGCGGTGCGCGCGATTACGCGAGCGGCCTCGCCGGACCGGTATCGCTTCTCGTCGCTGGTCGTCAACGTGGTCAAGGCCCCGCAGTTCCAGATGCGGACCAAAGCAGAGTAGGCCGGACCTTGTCAGGTCCGGCGGAGATGACAGATGTTCCTGACGAAGAAACAGCTCTCTCGCCGAACGCTGCTCCGCGGCATGGGCGCGACCGTCGCGCTGCCATTCCTCGAGTCGATGGTCGGCGCCCAGACGCCGGTCTCCAGGAGTGCCGCCACTCCGAAGACCCGCTTCGCCTGCATCTACGTCCCGCATGGCGCGACGATGGACAAGTGGACGCCGGCGACGGAGGGAACCGGCTTCGCCTTCACCGAGATCCTGAAGCCGCTCGAAACCTATCGCGACCGCATCAACATCGTCAGCGGCCTCGCGCATCCGTTCGTCGCCGGAGCGGGTGGTGCGGACGTATCGGCAGGTGCGAACCACACGCGCGCGGCGGCGGTGTTCCTGACCGGCTCGGTGCCCGAGAAAGGGCCGCGGGCCCACCTCGGCGTGTCGGTCGATCAGGTGGTCGCACAGCATCTGGGTCAGGACACGCCGCTCCCGTCACTGGAGCTGTCGATCGAGGAGGCGGTGCTCGCGTGTGAGGCCGCCTTCAGCTGCGCCTACCGCAACACGATCTCGTGGCAGTCGCCGGACGCGCCGCTGCCGATGCAGAGCAATCCGCGCCTCGTGTTCGAGAAGTTGTTCGGCGACGGCAGCACGGACGCCGAGCGACGTTCACGCCGCCAGCAGACGCGCAGCCTCCTGGACTCGGTGATGGGGCAGGTCTCGTCGCTGCAGAAAGATCTGCCGCCCGGCGATCGTCGCCGGCTGTCGCAGTATCTGGATGACGTGCGCGAGATCGAGCGGCGCATTCAACGCGCGGAGTCGGCGGTGCCCGGCGACGTGAGCCAGCTCGAGGTGCCCAGCGGCGTGCCGCCCACCTTCCAGGAGCATCTGAAGCTGCTCATGGACCTTCAGGTGATCGCGCTGCAGTCGGAGATCACGCGCGTGTCGACGCTGATGTTCGCGCGCGAACTGAGCACCGCCGTCTATCCGGAGACGAGCATCCGCGATCCGTTCCACAACCTGTCGCACCACTCCAACGATCGCGGCAACATGGATCGCTTCGCGCTGCTGAACGCGTATCACATGGGCAAGTTCGCGTACTTCCTCGAGAAGCTGAAGAAGACGCCCGACGGCGACGGCACGCTGCTCGATCACTCGCTCGTGCTGTACGGCAGCTCGCTGAGCGACGGCAATCAGCACAACTTCAGCCCGCTGCCGATCATCCTCGCCGGCGGCGCCTCGGGTCAGATCAAAGGCGGACGCCATCTCGTGTTCCCGAAGGACACGCACATGTCCAATCTGCTGTTGGCGATGGTCAACAAGCTCGGGATCGAGATGAAGACGTTCGGGGACAGCACTGGGATGCTCACCATCTGAAGGAATCAGGAATCGGGTATCCCGATTCCTGATACCTGATTCCTACAAGGACTTCAGATACTCCACCAGATCGCTCTTCTGCGCCTCCGTGAGGTGCAGCTGGAAGAGCGCGTCGTAGTGATTGACGACCGCGAGCAGGCTCGACGCGCTCCCGTCGTGGAAGTAGAAGCGACGCTGCTGGAGTCCGCGCAACGGGGTGGTGCGGTATGCCGCGATCCCTGTCGACATGCCCGTGGCTGATTTCTCGGCGTAGGTCGGGTCCATTCCCACTTCGGTGGCCTCGTGCAGCAACGGCACGCTTGGATCCGCGCCGCTCAGGACATCGGTGAATGTCGATCCCTTGTGACACGTGGCGCAGCCTGCCTGTCCATGGAAGATTCCCTCGCCACGATCGGCGGCGGCCTGATTGAAGCTGCCTTTCGGCGCCTTCGGCGTTCGCAGGCTCAGTTGATAGGCGAGCAACGCGGGAAGCCTCGGCGTGACGAGATCGGGTGTCTGCGAGATCGACACACCGATTCGCGGATCGCTGAAGCTGCCCTGGCCTCCCATCTGACCCACACCGACGTAGCTGTTCCAGTACGAAATCGGGCCGTCGCCGTTGTAGGTCTCGAAGCCGACACCCTTCAGTCCGTACGCCGGCGGGATGACGACCGGCAACGACGGCGTGTTCAGGGGGAGGCCAATGATGTTGGTGCCGTCGAAGTAGTGGTGTCGCGGATCGTACTTGCCGGGACCCCACGTCCTGAAGTCGGCTTTCGTTGCGTCGTCCAGTAACGGCGACGTCGACAGCGCCACGATCTTGCCGACGTCGAGGTCGGCGTTCGCCCAGCCGTCGAGGCGATGACCGATGCCGGCCATCAGCGAATTGTCGACGGTCGAATGGCAGAGCGCACACGTGATGCCGACGCTGGTGAGCTGGCCGGTGTCGCTGACGGTTCCCTTCACGCCGACCACCGCGTTGAGCTTCAAGAGTTGAATCGTGGTTTCGGGACTCGTCAGATCGACGCCCGTGCCAGAGCGAAGCGCGTCGATGATGCTGGCCGGAAGAGCGTCGACGTCGACCTTGAGTCCAACGGTCAAGGCGGTGATGGGATCGACGCTCGTGGCGATCACCTCGTGCATCCGCAGCACGTCGGTCCAGAGTTGTTCGTCGCCGAACGTCTCGAAGCGGAAGATGGTTTTGCCGTCATCGACGCGAACAACACTGGCGCGCTGGACGGTAGTGGTGGTCGACTGCGGAGAATCCGCAGCCGTGAGGCCGCACACAGCCAATGCCGTCGTGACGAGGACGACGGACGCGGCACCGATCAGTCGGGCAGGTCTGATCACTTCTTCTCCTTTCGCGTCGAGATCGAAAGGAATCAGGGCTCCAGATTCCTGAATCCTGATTCCTCCGGAAATCGAGGCTCAGTGATCAGAGTGGGGGTGCGAGCAAAGGTGACAGCCCGTCAGGAGCTTTGCCGGCAGTTACTCGCGCGGTGTCAGGTCGGCGATCGTCGCCAGCACATGCGCGACGACGCGATCGCAGCGCGGCTGGTAGAAGCGGAACGCATCCGCGGTCGAGGCGCCGGCCCGTTCGAGCAGAGTGCGTCGAAGCGCCGCGCGCGCGCGCGACAGGCGAGTCTTGACGACGTCCTCGGACACGTCGAGCGACGCGGCCGTTTCCGCGGTGCTCAATCCCTCCACGTCGCGGAGGACGAACACTTCCCGTGCGCCGTCGGGCAACCTGTCGATCGCCGATTCGAGCAGGCTGCGCAGCTCGGTGGTGAACGCGTGTCGTTCCGGGTCGGGCGCGGGGTTCGACGGCATGACGTTCTCCACGTCCGGTTCGTCTCGCCCGCGCCGGCGCACGCGAGCGAGCGCCTCGTTGATCGCGATCCTCGTCAGCCAGGTCGCGAACCGCGCGTGCCCTTTGAACTGGCGCAGGTTCATGAACGCGTTGACGTAGGCCTGCTGTATCACGTCTTCCGCCTCGCGCTCGTCGCGTGTAATCGCGCGGGCCGCCCGGTACAGACGTTCGTTGTGTCGCCGCATGATCAGCTCGAAGAGCGCGGTATTGCCATCGAGCACCTGCTGCACGAGCGCTTCATCGCTCTGTTCCGATCGCTCGACTGGAGCGGACGAGCTGTCGTTCCAAATCGGATTCATCATTTCAGTGTACAGAGTCGCCAATCGCCGAAAGGTGACGCTCTCTCGTGGATCGCGGCGGGTCGTTATAATTCCGCGGTGATCGATCGTGATGATCTCGTTTCGCGCCTGCGGCAGGCGGTCCTCCCGGACCGCCCTTGCGTCTTGCGGTGTTGTTCGGGTCGACCGCGGCAGGCTCGGCGAGGGCGGACAGCGATGTCGAGGCGATCGCGTCCTACTTGGGCAACGCCTCGTGACTCGTGGCGGGTGAGTCGGGCATGACGACATATCGCCACTTCCTCTGCTCTACGTCCGTGGCGCTTGCAGTGCTCGCCGGTGCCGGCGCGGCGGCCGCGCAGACACCCGATGCGCCTCGCTGTGGAACGGGCGTCCATGAAGAGCAGGCTCAGGGAACCGTGTTCTTCCCGGATGACCAGATCTTCTGCGCGTTGTTGGCCGATCCGAAAGAGCCGCGATCGTTCGCCAGCTTTCTCCGCGGGACGTTCCGCTCGCTCGACGACCCCTCCGGGCGGGACACGACGATCGGTGCGGTTGGATTGGGCGACAGCTTCGGGCTGGTGCGATGGGGAGGGCCTCGCCCGGGCGAAGGCGTTCAAGTGGACGTCATCGCCAGCATCTTCGCCCAGTTCGATCTCGGCTCGGCGTCCAACGATCTGATCAACGCCGATTACGTGATTGGCCTGCCGCTCACCGTGCGGCGCAGCGGCTTCAGCATTCGCGGGAAGGTGTACCACCAGAGCTCGCACCTTGGCGACGAATTCCTGCTGCGCGATGGCGAGGTCGTCCGTGAGAACCTGTCGTTCGAAGCGGTGGAGCTTCTGGTATCGCAGGAACTGGGGGCTCTTCGCGTCTACGGCGGCGGCGAACGCGTGTTTCGGCGCGAGCCCGATACGCTGCCGGCGAAGCTGTTCCACGCCGGTGCCGAACTACGAAGTGGACGGACCGGTCGCGTTCAATTCGTCGGCGGATTCGATCTCAAGACCACCGAACGCCATGACTGGTCGCCGGCCACGAGTGCCCGAATTGGACTCGAAATCGGGCGCCCCGGTCCCGGCACCCACCCTGGCCGCCTGATCACGCTCATGCTCGAGATCTACGAAGGCCCTTCTCCATACGGCCAGTTCTTCCAGGACGACATCTCCTACGTCGGCGTTGGCCTGCACTTCGGTCTCTGAAGTCTGTTTCTGTGTCCTCTCCGTTTCGGTGGTGCGTCAGGGGGTGAGAGCGAATCCCACCAGCGCGTTGTTCGTGCCCGTTCCGGTCGCGATGGCGATGAACTGTCGCCCGGCGGGCGTGCGGTAGGTCATCGGGCTTGCCGTATTCGCGTACGGCAGCTTGCCGCGCCAGATTTCTTTGCCGGTCTTCGTCTCGAACGCGTACAGGTAGCCGTCGCCACCGCCGACGAACACGAGACCGCCCTTCGTGATCAGCGCGCCGCCTCGATTGTTCGGTGATCCCAGACGATCGGGAAGCGTCACGCCTTTCAATCGCGGATGGTTGCGGAGCGATGGGTCGCCTTCACCGAGTGGCACCTTCCACGCAATTTCGCCGCGATTCAGATCGATCGCAGTCAGCACCGCGTACGGCGGTGACGTCAGAGGAAGACCATCGACGCTCGCGCTCTCGCCACCGCCCGCGAACCGGTTGGAGTAGGCACCCGCGACGAGCGGATCGGAGCCGTCGTTCTTGCCAATCCTGTTCAGGCCAACGCCACGCGTCGCCCGCACGATCAGATAACCGAGCTCGGGGTCGAACGCGGCGCCGCCCCAGTTCGCGCCACCGCCTTGCCCTGGTCGCTGCAGCGTCCCGCGCAACGACGGCGGAGTGTAGAGCGGGCCGATGCGAAACCGATGCATCTGCTCTCGTGCCAGCGCATTGATCTCCGGCGTGAGATTGTTCGCGTCGTCGAGCGAGACACCCTGGTCGGTGAACGCTGGCGGCTTCGACGGAATCGGTTGCGTTGGATACGGCTTCTCGCCCGGTACGTCGCTGTCGGTCGGGACCGGCCGCTCGACGATCGGCCAGACCGGTTCGCCCGTTACGCGATCGAACACGTAGGTGAAGCCTTGCTTGGTCACCTGCGCCACCGCATCGATGCGGCGGCCCTCCACCGTGATCGTCACCAGGTTCGGGCCGGCCGGGTTGTCGTAGTCCCACAGTCCGTGATGGACGGTCTGGAAATACCACTTGATCTTCCCGGTGGCCGCGTCGAGACACACCAGCGACTCGGCGAACAGGTTCGCTCCAGGACGCTCGCCGCCGTAATAGTCGCTGCTCGGCGTCGACGTCGGCAGGTAAACAAGTCCGCGGGCTTCGTCGAGCGCCATCGGCGCCCACACGTTGCCGTGGCCGTTGCGACGCCACGATTCGTTTTCCCACGTGTCCGCACCCGGATCCTGTGCCGATTGCGGGATCACCGAGAACGTCCACACGCGTTTCCCTGTACGCGCGTCGAACGCCTGCACATAGCCGACGGGATCGGGCAGCTGCACGCGGTCCGGTACCTGGCTGCCGACGATGACCAGGTTGCGGTAGACGATCGGCGGCGAGCTCTGTGTCGAGTGCGTGATGTCGGAGATGCGCGGCAGGCCGTCGGTGAGCGACACGGCGCCGCTGTTGCCGAACGATGGAACCGGCCTGCCGGTCTGCGCATCGATCGAGAAGAGCCGGTGGCGGCCGTTCAGGAACATGCGCAGCCGTCCCGCGTCGCGCCAGAACGTCGTGCCGCGCAGCTTCCACCCGCTTCCCGACAGCAATGGTCCGAGCTCTTCGGCCTTGCCATCGAAGCGCCATCGCTCCTGACCGCTGCCGGCGTCGATCGCCGCGACGTTGTTGTACGGCGTGGTCACGTACAACGTGCCGTCGATCGCCAGCGGCGTGCTCTCGAAGAAGCCTGGCGCCGGAGGCGTGTCCCAGTGTTTCCATTGCCACGCGATCTGGAGGCGCTGGACGTTGCCGGTATTGATGTCGTCGAGCGGGGAGTATTTCGTGCCGCCCGGGTCGCCACCGTAATAGAGCCAGTCTACGGCTGGTCGCGTTTGCGCGCGCGACGCCAGTAGACCGGCGATGACGAAGGCACCGACAAGCCAGGCGTGGCGCTTCATTCGCGGGGAGTATACCCTTCGACTCGCCTCACGGCTCGCTCAGGGCAAGCCCCTCGCGTGCGTGCGCGCAGGGAAGTAGTATTCCCTCGCATGCGGCGTCGATACCTGGTCTGGGGGCTCGCGACGATGGTGGTCGTCGCCTCGACCGCGCTCTCGGGCGTGCCCCAGCCGCAAGACACGTCGATAACCTTCACGAAGGACATCGCGCCGATTCTTTTCAGCGCGTGCGTGTCCTGTCATCGTCCGGAGGGATCGGCGCCGTTCAGCCTGCTGCGTTACGAGGATGCCCGCGCACATGCACAGCAGATCGCCGCAGCGACCCGCGCCCGCGTGATGCCGCCATGGAAGCCGGAGCCTGGTTACGGTGAGTTCCTCGACGAGCGGCGCCTCAGCGACGATCAAATCTCGCGCATTCAGCGATGGGTCGAGCAGGGCGCGCCGCAAGGCGATCCGACTCAGTTGCCGCCGCTGCCTCGGTCGAGCGGCCGCTGGCAATTGGGCGAACCCGATCTCGTCATCCAGACGGCGCCGTACACATTGCGCGCGACCGGCGACGACATGTATCGCAACTTCGTGCTGCCGATCACCGTCGCCGGCACGAAGTACATCAAGGCGTGGGAATTTCTCCCGGGCAACCGACGGGTCGTCCATCACGCGACGATGCAGCTCGATCCGGGCGGGTCGTCGCGGCACATGGACGATCACGATCCGGAGCCAGGATATGAAGGGCTGATCCCGCATGCCGTTCGCAGTCCGGACGGCTTCTTCCTCGATTGGGGACCCGGACACACGCCGTACGTCGCGCCTGACGGAATGGCGTGGCCGATCGCCAGCGGCATGGACCTCGTGATGATGCTGCACCTGCGTCCCAGCGGCAGCCCCGAGGTCGTGCAAGCGATGCTTGGGTTGTATTTCAGCGATGTGCCGCCGACGAAGACGCCGACGCTGATCCGGCTGACGCGACAGCACCTCGATATCCCCGCGAACGAATCGCGATACGTCGTCACCGACTCGTTCACGTTGAACGCCGACGTCGACGTCTATTCGGTTCAGCCGCACGCGCACAATCTGGCGCGCGAGGTGAGAGGGACGGCGCGGTTGCCGGACGGATCGCAGCGGCCGCTCATCTTCATCCGCGATTGGGACTTCGATTGGCAGGGCGTGTATCGCTACACGCGTCCGCTGTCGCTGCCGGTGGGGACGACCCTGGCGATGGAATACGTGTACGACAATTCAACCGGCAATCCGCACAACCCGTTTCGGCCGCCGCAGCGCGTGCGTTACGGGCAGCGTACGAGCGACGAGATGGCCGAGCTCTGGTTCCAGGTCGTCGTTCGCGATCCTGCCCGGACGGATGCGTTGCGGCGTGCGATTGGCGCCAAGGTGCTTCGCGAGGAGATCGTCGGACACGAGAAGATGCTCGAGGCGGATCCGACCAACGTCGCCTTGCACAATGGCGTGGCGTTGCTCTATACGGAGGCAGGTGATGTCTCCGGCGCGTCCAGACATTTCGGCGAGACCCTTCGTCTGACGCCGACGTCTGCCGCGGCACACTACAACACCGGCATGTCGCTCCTGCTGCAGGGCAGGCGCCTCGAGGCGGGCGATCTGTTCGCCAAGGCGCTGACCCTCGATCCCGACTATGCCAACGCACACGACGGGCTGGGCGTGGCGCTCGAAGCCGAGGGCAAGGTCGAGGAGGCGCTCGCGCACTACGAGCGCGCCGTTACACTCAATCCGCGGAACGCCGAGGCGCAGGCGCACCTCGGCGCCGCGCTTCACGGTCGCGGGCGACTCGCCGACGCGCGCGCGCACTACCGGGCGGCGCTGGCGATCGATCCGTCGAAACAATCAGTGCGACAACAGCTGGCAGAAATCGAGAAGGAACTCGAGAGGGCAGTTCGATGACACGACACTTTGCGCTTGCGTGCGCCGCGTTCACCTTGCTTGTGATGGCGCCTCTCGTCGCCCAGCAGAAAGCGACGATCACCGGCGTGCCGGATATTCCGTTCACGTCGGTGCCCAATTTTCTCAAGTTGCCGGCGGGCGAATACCTCGGCGAGTCGGTTGCCGTCGCCACCGATTCGAAAGGAAACATCTACGTCTTTCACCGCCGCGATACGACGCGCCTGTTCCAGTTCGATCGCAGCGGCACCTTCGTCAAGGAGATCGGCAAGGGCTATTACGGCTTCGAGTTCGCACACTCGGTTCGCGTCGACAAGGAGGACAACGTCTGGACCGTCGACGAAGGCACGAACCTGGTCACCAAGTTCAGCCCGGAAGGCAAAGTGCTGATGGTGATCGGTCGCCGGCCACCAGCCATCGATGGTCCGGTGGTGTTCCCCGCCGGCCCGAACAAGCCGGTCGAGAAGTACCTCCTGTGCCGGCCGACCGACGTGGGCTGGGATCCGCAGGGCAACGTGTTCATCTCCGACGGCTACTGCAACAATCGCGTGGTCAAGTACGACAAGAACGGCCGTTTCGTCGCCCAGGCCGGCAGCGAGAAGGCCGGTTCGGCGCTCGGCGAATTCAACCTGCCGCACGGCTTGCAGGTGGACGAGCGCGGCAACGTGTGGGTTGCCGATCGCACCAACAATCGGTATCAGGTGCTCGACAACAATCTGAAGCCGATCAAGGAAATCACGAACCTCGGCACCGGCTGGACCCTGTGCATCTCTCCCGGTCCGCACCAGTACGTCTTCCACTCGAACTCGAATCCGAACGGCAATCCGCCCGGATCGTGGGACACCACGGGCGAGATCTACAAGACGGAGCTCGATGGCACGGTCATCGGCAAGTTCGGCAAGCCTGGCAAGACACCGCCGGGATTCCAGGTCGTCCACATGATGGACTGTCGCAACCCCAACGAGATCATCCTCGGCGAGATCGAGTCATGGCGCGTGCAGAAATACGTTCTGCAAACCGCGCCGTCGCGCACGGCATCACGTTGAGGAGAATGTCGATGACACCCTTGATCAAAATCCTCTGTGTCTCTGTGCCTCTGTGGTTCGTTGCGCTTCCGCTCGCCGCCCAGAACGCCGCGCCGGTCCTGAACTTCGATTCGGCGCCGAGCGCCCTGACGCTGCCCGACGACATCTATCTCGGCGAGGTTGGCGGCGTCGCCACCAATTCGCGCGGCGACATCTTCGTCTATACGCGCACCGGGCACCCGACGTTGTCGATGGCAACCGCGCGTCCCTTCGCGCATGGCGGATCGCGCCTCTTCCAGTTCGATCGCACCGGCAAGTTCACCCGCGAGCTCGGTCAGGGCGTCTACGGATTCCTGTTCGCAGCGCAGGTTCGCGTCGACCCGCAGGACAACCTGTGGGTGGTCGACGAGATGTCGGGAATGGTGATGAAGTTCGATCCCCAGGGCCGGGTGGCGATGCTTCTCGGCCGCAAACCGGAGGCGGTCAACACGGCGCCGCGCGCCGGTGGTCCCGGCGGCGGTGGCGACGGCGGTGGAGGCGGTCGCGGCGGCCGGGCTCCCGGCGCGGGAGGAGACCAGGACGTGTTCAACCGTCCGACCGACGTCGCCTGGGACCCGCAAGGCAACATCTTCGTCGCCGATGGACGCGGCAACGCGCGCATCGCCAAGTTCACCAAGGACGGCGTCTTCGTCAAATCATGGGGACAGAAGGGGACCGCTTCCGGTCAGTTCGCCGACGTCGACAGCATCGTCGTCGACGCCCGCGGGAACGTCTATGCGGCCGATGCGGGCAACAAGCGCATTCAGGTGTTCGACAACAACGGCACGTTCCAGCGGGAGATCGCGAACCTCGGCAACGTTCAGGCGATGTGCATCACGCCGGGCGCCAATCAGGTGATGTACGTGTCGAACTCGAATCCGCCGACCGATCTCGATGCGGGCGGTGAAATCTACAAGATGCGGCTCGACGGGACGATTGTCGGCAAGTTCGGCCGCGCCGGCAAGCTGCCGAAGGAGTTCGGCAGCCTCAGCGCCATCGATTGCCGGAACGAGAACACGCTCTACGTCGGCGAGGTCGGCAACTTCCGCGTGCAGAAGCTGACGATGCGCTAGAAGCGCATCGTCAAACCCAGACGCAGCAGCCGCGGCGCCAGGATCGCCTGCACGTTGTTCAGCGCCGGACCGAACGTGTTCACCTGCGTCAACACGGGATTCGTGTTGAGGGCGTTGAACAGGCTGGCCTCCGGCTGAATGGTCGCCTTGCCCGTGCGGATCGTCTTGGAGACGCTGAAATCGAGCTGATTGACGCGATCGTTGTACGTGCTCCCCGGCTCGGTGAGTCGCACCAGCACGCGGGGTTGCACCAGCGTCGGTACGAGCGTGCGCGTGACCTCGTAGGTGATGACGCGCTCGGTGCCGGGCTGACTCTGGAACGTTCCACTGAGGCGCACGCCGAGCGGGAGCGGATACGTTCCCACCAGTTTGAACTGCGTCAGCAGCGGAACGTCGAAATCGCCGTAGTCGCAGAACCGCAGCCCTGACGCCGGGCGGTCCGGAACCGGCTGGCTGATGTAGTTCGGGTCCTCGACCTGACACGTGTTCGACATCACGTGCCCGGTAGATGTGCCGCCGTAGAGCGTCGCGCCTGCCCGCACGCGCCAGTTGAACCCGAGGTCGAAGCCGTTATAGACGCGCGTGTTGATGGAGTTCGTATCCAGCTCGTTGACCAGGCCGAACTTCGCGCGATTCAAGTTGTAGATGGGCAGCGTTTGTCCGTTACCGCGCGGATCCGGCACGGTCATCAGCGTGTAGTCCGACGGATCGATCGCCAGGTTATCTGTCCAGATCGTGTTCGCGTAACTGCGGCGGTTGTAACTCACCGAGACGGCAAAGCCGGTGATCAGCTCGTGCTGGACGCCGATGTCGCCCACGATCTGATACGGCCGGTCGATGCCGGGATCCGCGTTCTGGTTGCGTCTGATGCCGAACGCCAGGTTGCCCGGAGGCCCGAGCTCGTTTTCCTGGGCGATGTCGTCGCCGTTGAGATCGCTCCACGTGCGGCGGTCGGTCGAGAAGATCTGCGGGTTGTAGGTGTTGGCGAAGCCCGTCCCCTCCGACTGGACGTACTTGCCGATGTTGCCCTTGATCGCGGTCTTGCCGGTGCCGAACAGGTCGTAGGCGGCGCCGACGCGCGGCGACACGTTCTTCCAGTTCGGAACGTTCTTGATCTCCGCGAAGGTGCGCGCCGGCACGAATCGTCCGGCCGGCACCGACATCGCGGGCACCGACGAATTGAAATAGTCGAAGCGCACGCCGGGACTCAGGCTCAATCGCTTGATCGTCCAGGTGTCTTGCGCGTAGATCCCGAGATCGGCATTGAGGTTGGTTTGATTGTTGAGCGGCGTGTTCAGCACCGACACCGTCGACGGTCGCCCGGCGCTGTACTCCTGGATGATGTCGCCGTTGACGTTCTGCCGCAGGTCCTTCAGCCATCCCGATCGATTCTGCAGGCCGACTTTGAGATTGTGCGCTCCGGTGACGTACGAGAGCGATGCGACGACGACGTGCGAGGTGCCGGGCTGGTGTGCGGGCGCGGTGGCCACGGCCGTCGGCCGCGCGGCTCGCCACGTCGTGCCGAGCACCGTGTCGGTGTGCGAGATGTCGCCGTAATCGGTTCCGGCCGGACACAGGGCGAACGCGACGTGACACGTGCCGAGGCGCACTTCGGGTCGATACCGATACAGCGACCCGATATACGTGTTGTTGTAGCCCGCCTCCAGCAGCAGCGTGCTGCTCAGCGTCGAGGTCCATTTTGCCTGCGCGATGTGCGTCGCCGGTTGCGACTGGAACGCGGACGCCTCGGGCGCGGTGACCGCGCTCAGCTCGCGGTGGCCACGAACCTTGTTCGCCCAGTCGAAGAGCGTCGTCAGCCGATCCTTGCGCGTGATCTGCGCCGTGATTCTCGCGGGAAACGACTTCACGGTGTTGTCGTCGACCGCCTGGCTGCCGTCCGGATTGAACGCATTGGCGACGTAGTTGTTGTAGGCCCAGTTGCGCCCCGAGACGAAGAACCACAGACGGTCGCGGACGATCGGCCCGCCGAGGCTGTAGTTGACGTCATAGAGCTTGTTCAGTCGATCGCCGATGCGGATGCCGCGGGCACGGAGCGAGTCGGACAGGTTCGTGCTCTGCAGGTGCTCATTGCCGTACAGGCCGATGAGCTCGCCGCTGAACACGTTGCCGCCGGTCCGCGGAATGCGGTTCACGAGCACGCCGGCCGTCTGGTTCTCCGCGGTGCCGCCGGAGACTTGGACGGCGATCTCCTGCGTCTGCGCCTCGTTGTCGTAGACGCACGAGCACTGACCGCCGGCGAACATGGCGTCGGCAACCATTCCGTCGATGAGCGTGCGCGAATCGCGTGTCTGCGAGCCGTGCGTCAGCAGGCTGCCGCCGGTCCACATCGCGCTCGAGCCGCCGACGTCGAACACGCCCGTGCTCACCGCGGGCACCGTGCCGGCGAGCAATTGGAAACTGCGTCCGGTCGGGAGCGTTTCAATGAGGTCGTGCGACACGACCTCGCGCCGGTTGCTCGTCTGCACGTCGACCACCGGCGTCTCGCCGGTGACCGTGATGTTCTCTTCGAGCGATCCGAGTCGCATCTCGACGTTGATCGGCGCGGTGAAGTTGGCCTCGAGGATGATGCCCTCGCGGACCACGCTGTTGAAGCCGGTGAGCTTGAAGCTGACCACGTAGACGCCGGGCCGCAGATCGACGATCCGATACTGGCCGGCTTCGTTGGTGGTCGTCGTCTTGACCTTCTCGATCAGCGCGGGACTGCTCGCTTCGACGGTGACGCCGGGAAGCACGGCACCCGTGCCATCGCGCACGAGGCCGGCGATCGCGCTCTGCGCGAGTGACGTGTTGGGGACGAGGATCAGGAGACCGAGCGCGGTGAGCGCGACGAAGAGACGCCGATGCGGCATGAGTCCCTCCTGAAGTGACGGGGACGGCTACACGGACGCGGCAGGTTGCGCGCAGTTATAGCAGAGGAATCGGAAATCGGTATCAGGAATCGGCGCGCAACCGAGGTCGGCCATCAGGGCTGGGCTAAGAATCATTTAGGATAGGCGTCGTGCGTCCGCGGATTTTGATGGTGTGGCTCGGGCGGCTCGTGTCCGTCGCGCCCGTGCTGATCGTGCTGATGAGCGCGCGCTGGAAGCTGACCGCGAATCCCTGGTACGTGCAGGAGTGGGGACGGATTGGCTGGATGGTCGATGCGTTGCCGCGAATCGCATCGCTGCAGCTCATTGCAATCACGTTGTATGTGATTCCGCAGACGGCGGTGCTCGGCGCGGTGCTGATCACCGGGTACATGGGCGGCGCGATCGCCTCCTACGTCCGCATCGGCGAACTGAATCCACCGCTGGTGCCGTTCACGACCGCGGTGCTGGCGTGGGTCGGCCTGTACCTCCGCGACGCCCGGATCCGAGCCCTGCTTCCGTTGCGCCGGAAGCAGGTGTGATGAGAGGAGCGGTCCTCAGATGCTTGCCCTGGACACTCGGCAAGTCGGCGACGTCATCGTCGTCACGTGCAGCGGACGTCTCGTGGTCGGCGAGGAGAGTGCGTCGCTGGAGCGATGTCTCGACACGCTCATCCCGCTCAATCCGCTGATCGTCCTGCATCTCGGCGCGGTGGAGGAGCTCGACAGCGCGGGACTCGGACTCCTGGTGCGCTACCTCACGCGTGTGTCCCACGGCAGCGGCCGACTGCGCGTGTGCGCGGTGTCGCCGAAGATCGATCGCGTGCTGCTGAGCACGCGACTGAAGGCCGTGATCCAGCCATACGACTCGGAGGAAGACGCCCTCGTCGACGCGCATCGACAGGCACGCGACGTGAGTCGGTCGACCATCGGCCCGCAGATTCTCTGCGTCGACACCTCACCCGACGTGCTCGCATACCTGCGCGTGGTGCTGAAGGAAGCCGGATACGGAGTGCTGACGGCCGGCAATCTTGCCGATGCGCTGATTCTGCTGATCGGTGCCCGGCCCAGCATCATCGTGATCAATGCCGAACTGAACGCAGCGAGCGGAACGCACAGCGCGGAACAATTCCGCAAGCACGCGTCGACGCGAACGGTCCTCGAGCTCCCGGCCGGCTTCGCCGCTCAAGAAGCAGCCGCGGCCGCGCAGCACGTCCTCGACGCGATTCGCGCGATCGCTACCTGACGGCAGCCTGCGACTCCGCCGACGTCCGCCAACCACGAATCACATCGAGCACATCGTCGGTCACGGCACGACTGCCGTGCACGACGGCGTCGGTCAGCGTTGCCGACCGCGACCACAGCGTGCCGGTCGAGGCGAGCCGCGGCCTGATGTAGAGGACGTTGGCCGATTCGCGCGGTCGGCGTCCCGCGAACAAGCGAGCGTCGGAGACGATCAGATGCGTCGCCGACAGCGGCGGCT
>Ga0081539_10001459_pt1 | contig 40252 bp, 29 predicted proteins | sample TabmetS4T2R2_FD_71023 | JGI IMG/M metagenome (GOLD analysis project Ga0081539, IMG submission 71023) | Tabebuia heterophylla rhizosphere microbial communities from the University of Puerto Rico - S4T2R2 | ecosystem: Host-associated > Plants > Roots > Rhizosphere ... | reverse complement strand
GCGGCGGCGTGCGGCCACGAGGCACGCTGGCGCCGGCGATCACTGCACGCTCGGCACGCGCGGCACCTTTTGCCACCGGCTCGCAGCAAAAATTTCCGCCGGATGAGCCGTTTTGTACGCGCAGCGGCGCACCGGGGCATGGCATACGCGTTGCTATCCGGTAATGACGACGCCGCGATGGCGGCTGGTCCAGGCAAGCGGGTCGCGCGGCGGCGATCAGGACGGCTCGATCTTTTGAGGCACGGCTTGGCCCATCGCTTTTCCTGGGTGGACGGCCACAACGAAAGGAAAACCAGATGCGACACAAGCTTTGTTATCTGCTGATCGCAGGTGCCTTCGCGTGTTTCAGCGCAGGCGCCGCGGCGCAGGGCACGACGGGATCGGCGGGAACGTCGGGGGGGACCGGCACGAGCAGCACCGCAGGCGGGGCGGGGGGCACCCCGGCCGGGAGCCGTAACCCGGCAGACCACGGGGGCCGGAGGGATCACCTCCGGCCCCCGGCGTGACCGGTCGTCAGGCGGCCGGCGTCGCCTTGACCAGCTCCGGCGTCATCGGCAGCCGGCGAATGCGCTTACCGGTGGCGGCGAACACCGCGTTGGCGAGCGCGGCCATGACCGGCGGGACTCCCGGTTCTCCAGCGCCCGTCGGCAACTCCCCACTTTCGGCGCAGTGCACGTTGACTTTCACCGGAGCCGCGTTCATGCGCAGCACCTGAAAGTCGTGGAAGTTGCTCTGTCTGATTCGGCCGCTCGCAGCCGAGATCTCACCGAGCATGGCCAGGCTTGCGCCCATCACCGCCGCCCCTTCGAACTGCGAGCGCACGCGATCCGGATTGATCACGACGCCGGTGTCCACCACCTGCTCGACGCGCGGAATCCGGACCTGCCCGCGACCGTCGACTTCAACCTCCACGACCGAGGCGACGTAGGTGTTGAAGCTGCGATGCGCGGCGATGCCGAGGCCCCAGCCATTGCCCGACTTCTTCTTCCCCCAACCGGCGCGCTCGCCGGCGATCTCCAGCACACGGCGAAGCCGCCGCGTGTCGACGGGATACTTGGCGAGATCGGCGCCGTAGTTCGAGTAGTTGACGCCCTGCGCCTTGAGATCGAGCACCTTGCCCGGACCGATGAGATCCAGCACGTAGTCGAGCGAATCGCGACCGGCCGCATGCGCGAGCTCGTCGGCGAAGCTGTGCGCCGCGAACGCCTGGAAGTTGTTGCAGACGGCGCGGAACCACCCGATGCGCACGTGCGCCTCGGCCTCGCCGTTCTCGGCGCGGATGTTCGGCACGTCGAACGGCAGATCGGTCAGCCCCATGTCGAGCTCGAAACCGGCGCCGTTGCGCGCCCGCGGATCGAACATCGACGCGATGGGTGGAAACACCGACCGCTGCAGCCACGCCGTCGGTCGCCCCTGCGCGTCGACGACGGCCTTGTGATACACGGTGCCGCCGGAGTGGTAGTAGTCGAACCGGATGTCGTCCTCGCGCGTCCACACGACTTTCACCGGTTTGCCAAGCTTCTTCGCGAGGATTGCCGCCTCGGCGCAGTAGTCCGGCTTCGACTTGCGGCCGAACCCGCCGCCGAGCAGCGTCACGTTGCAGACGACGTCCTCGGGCTTCACGCCGACCGCCTGAGCGACAGTGTCCTGCACCGCCTGTGGGTTCTGCGTCGGCGCCCAAATCTCCACCTTGCCGTTGCGGAACGCGGCTACGGCGGCCGGCGGCTCCATCGCCGCATGTGCCGCCATCGGCGCGTAGTAGACCGCTTCGATGGTGGTGCCGCCCTTGGCGAATTCGGCATCGACGTTGCCGAGATTGCGCGCGACCTTGCCGTTCTGCTTCACCGTGGCGGCCATCTGCTGCTTGAACTGCTCGCTGTCGAACGTACCGTGCGCGCCGTCCTCCCAGTCGATGCGCAGCTTCTTGCGTCCCTGCAGCACTGACCAGGTGTTGTCGCCGATCACCGCCACGCCGCCGAGCGGCTTGAACATGTATGGCATGGTGATCGGATCGATGCTCTCCGTCTGACGTACGCCGCGCACCTTCATCGCTTCGGCGGTGTCGACCGTACGCACCTTGCCGCCGAACACCGGCGGGTGCTCGATCGACGCGTAGACCATTCCATCGAGAACCACGTCGTTGCCGAACTGCGCCTTGCCGGTCACGATGGGTGTCAGGTCGTAGATCGGGCGCTCCTTGCCAATGAAGGTCCACGCCGTCCTGGGCTTGAGCGCCAGTTCCTCCGGCTTCGGCACTTGCAGCTTCGCCGCCGCCGGCACCAGCGCGGCGTAACCAAGTCGCCGATTGCTCGCCTGATGGATCACTTCGTGATTGCGCGTGGTGATCTCCGAAGCCGGCACGTTCCACTGCGCGGCGGCGGCGTTGACCAGCATCAGCCGCGCTGACGCTCCGGCGCGCCGGAACGCCTCGTAGAAGTCGCGGATCGATCGCGAGCCGTCGGTGTTCTGGTCGCCGTAGCGTTTGTCGCCGAGCCCCTGCTCGATCGTGACGCGCGACCAGTCGGCGTCGAGCTCGTCGGCGGCCACCAGCGGCAGCGTCGTGCGGATGCCGGTGCCCATCTCGGATCGGTGTGTGACGATGAAGACGTTGCCGTCGGGCTCGATGCCGAGATACACGCTTGGATGCAGCGCCGCGGCATCGGCCTTGGTGCGCCCGATTGGCGACTGCGCCCATGCCGACTCGGGCAACACGCGCGCGGCGACCACGAACGCGCCAGCCGAGAAGAGGCCGCCGATGAATTGGCGACGGGACACGTTTTCGATCGTTTTCATGCCGTCGCCCTCCCGCTCGCCGCAGCCTTGATGGCGGCGCGGATGCGCTGATAGGTCCCGCAGCGGCAGATGTTGCCCTGCATCGCGGTGTCGATCTGCGCGTCGGTCGGGTTCGCGTTGCGCGCCAGCAGCGCCGCGGCCGACATGATCTGACCCGACTGACAGTAGCCGCATTGCGGCACGTTGGCGGCGATCCATGCCCGCTGCACCGGATGCGTGCCCTCGGCGCTCAGGCCTTCGATCGTCGTCACCATCTTGTTCTGCAGCGTGCGCATCGGCGTCTGACAGGCGCGCGTCGCCACACCATTGACGTGCACCGTGCAGGCGCCGCACAGGCCGGCGCCGCACCCGAACCGGGTGCCGGTCAGGCGCAATTCGTCGCGGAGATACCAGAGGAGCGGCATGTCCGGGTCGCCGTCATACGACCGCGTCGTGCCGTTGATTTTGAGATCCATCTCGGGATTATAGCGGTGGATCCCCGGGTGTGCGGCGCGGACCGCGCGCACTTTGGAGCTGCGGCGCGGACCTTCATGGTCCGCGATCGAGGATCTCGTGCACGAAGCGTAGCTTCGCGATCGCCGCATCCGCGAGGACGAACGGATAGCCGTCGGCGACGCCGAGCGAGCGATTCAGGTTGTTGATCGCGTAGGTCACCGGAAACCAGCGTTCGAGGAGCTGGTCGAACGTCTGGGGCTTCTCCGCGGCCGGGAGCAGCGATGGTTCGTCGCCGCGACGAGGAAGCAGCGACAACCCACAGGCTTCAGCCGTCTCCAGCGTGTCGACCATGTGGAGGTAGTGCGCGAACGTTTCGGCCCAGTCCTCCCACGCGTGCGCGGCGGCGTAGGCGCTGACAAACCGCACCTGCCAGTCGGGCGGCGGACCCTCTGCGTAATGCCGCCGCAGCGCCTCGGCGTAGTCAAGCCGATCGTCGCCGAACAGCGCGCGGAACTCTTCCAGCGCCGCCTCGCCGGCAAGGAGCCGGTCCCAGTAGTAGTGACCGATCTCGTGACGCACGTGACCGAGCAGCGTGCGATACGGTTCGTGCATGCTCGCCCGCCGCCGCTCGCGCTCCGCATCGTCGGCTTCCGCGATGTTGATGGTGATCACACCGCCGGCGTGGCCGGTCAGGACGCGTGTCGCGTCCGGTTCCGGTGGATCGGCGAGGAACTCGAAGGCAAGCCCTTTGTCCGGGTCCTCTTCCCGATTGCGCACCGGCAGACCGAGGCCGGTCAAGGTGAACACGAGACGACGCTTGGCGGTTTCCAGCCGGTACCACGCCACGCGATGTTCGGGTCGGGCGAGGTCAGGGATGACGCGGGTCAACCGGCAGGAGATGCACAGCGGATTCGGGTCGTCGGCGCCGACCGCCCAGTTGCACACCTGGTGGTCGGTGTAGTTGCGACACAGACGATAGAGCCGCCCAGCCGCTTGCGGGAGCGGCGACCGCCACCGGCCCTCGGCGTCCTCGTCGAGCGATCCGACCAGTCTCAGATCAGGGAGATACGCGAGCCGATGGTGGCAGCTGACGCACTCGACGTTCTCGAAGAACAGCAGGTGCGCGCAGTGGTCGCAGTGGAAGACCCTCACACGGGTGGCAGGATGCACACTTGCTGCCGCGTGGAACGCGGACCATAAAGGTCCGCGCCGCATCCTGGGAGCAGCGGCCCGCGCTACGGGTGGTAGGCCGAGCCTTGTCAGGCTCGGCTCAGTCGCTAGTTACCTGAATCGCACGCCTCGGTGATGCAGATCGATTCCAGCGTGCGGCCCATTGGCGGCGCCTCGAGGCCCTGCGCTGTCATCAGCTTGCGCAGCAACGCCCCCGCTTCAGGATGCGCGATGGCCGACTGGACACCCACACGCACGAGACCATCGGCGTAGTCGACCGGCTGCCACGTATGAATGGCGAGCTTGCCGCCGCGGTTGTCCGTGTTGCCGTAGTCGCGCACATCGAGCTTCGCGCCGTGGTCGACGAGGAGCTGAATGACGTCGGTCCGTCCCTTGTGTGCGGCCCCGTGCAGCGCGGTGCGTCCCGTGTCGGCCTGCGCGTTGACGTCGAGCCCGAGGTCGACCAGCATCTTGACCGCTTCGAAGTTCGACTGCGGGGACCACTCGTAGGTGATTCCCTCCACCCAGCCGATGCCAGCGGCAACGTGGAGCGCGGTCACGCCCAGCGTCGTCGCGATCTTCGGATCGGCACCTCGCGCGAGCAGCAGTTTCATCAGCTCGACGTCGCCGGACTGCGACGCGCGCAGAAACGCGGTTGCGCCGTTCTCGTCGAGCCACTGATTGGTGAACACGGTGCGCGTTTCCGTGCTGTCCTTGGCGCGCGCGTTCACGTCCGCGCCCTTGTCGAGCAGCAGCTTGATGAAGTCGAGATGCTCCATGTCCGGCTTGCGCACCGGATAGTCGCCGTTCTCGATGTTGCGGTTGTCGGTGGCGATATAGAGCGGCGCCCATCCGCCCTTGTGCGTGAGATTCGGGTCCGCGCCGTGCTCGAGCAGATAGGCGCCGAGCTTGTAGTACCGGTTCTGCGTCGCAACCAGCAACGAGCTCCAACCGTAGCCGGAGGTCTGGTTGATGTCGGCGCCGGCCGCGAGCAGCACCTTGACCGTCTCGAGATCGTTGGCGCGTGCGGCGTAGATGAGCGGCGTCAGCTGACCACCATCGTTGGGCTGCTGGCGCGTGCGGACGAACCCGACGGCCGCGGCGTCGAACGTATCGTCGTTGAAGTCCGCTGCCCCTGCCGCGGCAGCGGCCGCCGCATTTGCCGCAGCGGCGTTCGGTGCCGGCGTTGTGCCCGGTGGCGCCGGCGCATTGCCCTGACCCTGACCGTTTGCAGCGGCTCGCTGCCCGAGGCCGGCGCCGCCGCCCACTTCGCGCAACTGCGTCAGATCGAGGGCCCGGCCCGCTGCGACCGCCGCTCCCTGCGCCGCCACCGCCTTCCGTGGATCGCCCGCCTTGCCCAACGCCGGGCCGCCGCCGCGCGTTGCCGCGTTCGACCTGGCGTTGATGTCGGCGCCGTGCTGGATCAGGAACTGCGCCGCAGCGGCGTGCGATTCGTCGGCGGCCCACATCAGCGGGGTCGTGCCGCGCAGCGTGTCTTTCGCATTGACGTCCGCACCGGCCTCGACGAGCACTTCGAGCGCCTTGACGTTGCCGGTGCGCGCCGCAACCATCAGCGGCGTGCGCCCGAGCGGCAGCTTCTCGTTGGGATCGGCACCGGCCTTCAGCAGCGCGGCGATCATGGGGGCGTCGCCGTTGACGCTCGCGAGCCACAGCGGCGTAGAGCCTTCACGATTGGCGGCCTTCACGTTGGCGCCCGACCGAATCAGCATGTCGGCCAGCTCTTTGTCGCTCTTGTAGACGGCCCAGTGCAACGCCGTGGCACCGTCGGACTGGGGGGCATTGACGTCGGCCTTCTGCAGGAGCAACGACCGTACGGCCGCCTTGTCACCGCGCATGGCGGCATCGGCGACATCACTCTTCCCTGCCCCACGCAGGGCCATCGGCGCCAACGTGAGCATGGCAATCACGATCAGGCTGAAGCGCTTCATCATCAATCCCTCTACGCGACCGAGACCAACCCCGACTCCTGATACCAGCATCCCGGTACCTACAAGTTTTCCAGCCGCCCCGTGCTGTCTCCGATGGTGTCCTGATGAATGTCGAACTTGTCGAGAACGCTGAGCAGCAGGTTGCCTGTCGGTATCGTCTTGCTCGGGTAGGCGAGATGGCGGCCGCCCTGCAACTTGCCATTGGCGCCGCCGATGAGCACGTGCGGCACGTCGTAGTGCACGTGCTGGTTCGAGTTGCCCATGTTGCTGCCGAAGAGCACGAGCGAATGATCCAGCAGCGTCCCGTCGCCATCCTGCGTCTTGGCCAGATTGGCCACCAGGTGCGCCAGCATCTTCACGTGGTACTGGTTGATCTTCGCGAGATCGGCTATCCGGCGCGGGTCCTCGCCATGATGCGACACGCCGTGGAACGACGAGGTCGGCGACTCGCTGGCCGGGTAGGTGCGATTGGTCAGGTCGCGCGCGAACAGCAGCGTACCGACGCGCGTGATGTCGGCCTGGAACGCGAGCGCCAGCAGATCGAACTGCAGCTTGATGTGGTCGTCGAACGACTGCGGGACGCCGACCGGCACTTCGAAATCTTCCGGCGCCACCGTCGACGCCTTCATCGCGATCTGCAGCCGCCGTTCGATCTCGCGCACGTTCTCCGCGTAGGTGTCCAGACGCTCGCGATCAGCGGCGCTGACGTCCTTGCGCACGCGCGACAGGTTGTTCGTCAGCGAGTCGAGAATGCTGCGATCGCGCATCCGGCGGGCGGCGCGCTGCTCGGGCGTGCTGCCATCGCCGAACATGCGCTCGAAGACGATCTGCGGATTCAGCTCCATCGGCAGCGGCGACGTCGGTGTGGCCCACGAGATCGTGTTCGTGTAGGTGCAGCTGTAGCCCTCGCCGCAGTTGCTGGAGTTGGCGCCCGGATCCTCGACCGCCAGCTGCATCGATGGAATCAACGTTTCGGCGCCGATCTTCTGCGCAATCAACTGATCGATCGTCGTGCCGCACTGGACGTCTGCGCCCGCGGTCTTCTTCGGCTTCACCGCGCACATGAAAGCGGCTGCCACCCAGTGATCGGCGCCCGTGACGCCCGGAGGCGGCTCCGCCGAGCGCGAATGCAGCCCGCTCAGGATCACCGTCTGCTTGCTGAACGGCTCGAGCGGCTTCCAGTTGAACGGCAACTCCTGCGGCAGCGCCCCTTCCGCCGCCGGAACCCAATACCCGGGGGCCGCGCCGTGCGGGACGAAGCAGCCGACGAAGCGCGGCTTGGGCGCCGCTGCGGTCTGTGCCAGCGCTGTCGCGGCGGGAATCATCGACTCGAGCAGAGGCAATGCGAGCGTCGCGCCCGCCCCGCGCAGCACCGTCCGCCGTGAAATGTGCTTCTTCGTGAGAAACATAGCGCCTCTCCGCTCCTAGTTCGACGCGCGCGTCTGCTCGACGCCGCTCGGTTTCATGTTCATCTGGAACGCCGGGCTCTTGACGATGGCCATGACCAGCGATGAGAACTTGTATTGATTGCCTGCCGACTCGCGCACCACCGTCCGTACCAGCGGCATGTCCTGATACTCCAGACCTCGACCAAGCGCGTAGGTCAGCAGCTTCTCGCCCACCACGCGCACGAATTGATCCTGATACCGGATCAGCGCACCGCGCAAGCTGGTGATGCCATCGAGCTTGGTGCCGTCGGCCATGACGCCGGTGTTGTCGATGGGCTGCCCTTCCTCCTGCGTGCGCCAGGCACCGGTGGCATCGAAATTCTCCATGGCCAGCCCCATCGGCTCGAACGTGCGATGACAGGTCGCGCACGTCAGCGCCGCATGATGCTTCTCGAGGATCTGCCGCATGGTCGGGATCTTCGTATTGCCGGCCGCATCGCCCTCGGTCTTCTCCTTGAGCGACGTATCGACGCCAGGCGGAGGCGGAGGCGGTTCGACCCCCAGGAACGTCGTCATGAACCACTTGCCACGCATGACCGGCGAGGTCCGCGCCGCCTGCGACGTGACGGTCAGCAGCGCGCCTTTGCCCAGCAGGCCGCGCCGCATGTCGAGGTCGGCCGGCAGGCTCACACGACGGAAGTGCGAACCGTAGACGTTGGCAATGCCGTAGTGCTTCGCGAGGCGCTCGTTGACGAAGGTGTAATTGGCGTCGAGCAGCTCCGGCACCGGTCGATCCTCGTGGACCACCGCGCCGAAGAAGAGCTCGACCTCGCGCTGAAACGCGTTCCGCAGGTTGTCGTCGAAGTCCGGGAAGAGATTGGTGACCGGTTCGACCGTCTTCATCGACCGCACGCTGAGCCACTGGCCGGTGAAATTGGTGACCAGCGCGTCGGCCTTCGGATCCTTCAGCATGCGTCGCACCTGCTGCGCGAGCACGATCGGATCCTTGAGCCGTCCCTGGGCGGCAACGTCAATCAGCTCGTCGTCCGGGATGCTGCTCCAGAGGAAGAACGACAGGCGTGACGCCAATGCGAGGTCGCTGATGCGATGGGGTTTGCCGGCGATCGCGCCAGCCGGCTCCGCTTCACCGCGATAGAGGAACTCGACGTCGGCCAGGATCCGCTGCAACGCGCCTTCGATACCGTCCTCGAAGCTGCCGCCTTCCTCGCGTCCGAGCTTGTAGAACTCCATCAGCGTGTTCATGTCGGCGGCGGTCGTCGGACGACGGAACGCGCGCTTGGCCAGCGTGGAGACAATCGTGCGCGCGCAGGCGTCCTCGTCGCGCGCACTCGTCGGACGGCACGAGAAGATCTTCTTGCGGCTCGCCGTCTCGGTCACGCCGGTGACGTTGTACGGTCCTTCGATGGTGACCTGCCCGACGTGCGGATAGAAGAGATACCCCGGAATCTCACCGGGGGTGTTCATCGTCCGCTGGAACGGCCGATTGAGCTCGGTGCCAGGGACGTCGTTGGTGGCAAGGAACGTCACCCCGACGGTGTGCAGACCGGCCTTGATGGGCACACGAGGCGTCGACTTGCCGTTGCCGGTCGTGTTCTTGATTTCCTTCTCCCAGTCGAACACCTTGACCAGCTCGCCATCGACCAGCACTTCGAGCTGTTCACCGGTGATCTGGCCAAGCACGCGCGTGAAATAGCCCGTGATGCCCTTCACGTTGAACGAATACTCGCCGTCGACGGGGAACTGATGCTTGATGAGAATGCCGCCACGCGTCCCGAACGGCAGTCCTTCGATGTGGTAGTTCTGCGCCGTGTCGGCGGGCACATCGAAGACCAACTGCGTCGGCGCGGTCACGTCGCCGATGGCGAGACGGCTGATCTTTCCGGCCGCTGACAGGTACGCCTCCATTAACGCGGGCGACATGGTCAGGGCGCCGGCGATGTTGTCGAACCCGCGCGTCGAATCGTCCGACGGAAGGAATTTCGTCGGGTCGACCTCGAGCGCGAGAAGGTCGCGGATCGCGTTGGCGTATTCCGTCCGATTCAGGCGATGGATGCCGGGAGGCGGAACGTAGGTCACCGACTGGCGATCGAGCTCGCCCTCGAGCCACCGAATCATCGATTCCATGGTCGCGGGATCCGGCCGCTTCATTCCGGACGGCGGCATCATGCCGGCCCGAAGCTTCCGCACGACCAGCTCGCCGATCTCACCGTGCTTGGCCAGCTGGGCGAGGTCCAGCTGATCGAGCAGCAGGTTGGCGGTCTTGAGCCTGGCGTTGTGACAAACCACGCAGTACTGGTCCATGAGCGCGCGCGTGGCCGTCATGTCGATGCCGGGTGAGGCTGCACGCGCCGCTGCGGGCTGGGGTGCCGCCTGGCGGCCTGCCCTGAGCGAAGTCGAAGGGCGGGCGGACGAAGCGGTCGGACCGCCCGCGGGTGCGGCAACCTGGGTCGCCTGGGCGGACACCATCGCCATCCATGTGGCGGCGACGCCCGTAATCAGCAGCAGCTTCCTATTCACCTGATCCCCCGTTGCATGAGCCGCAACCGGCGTTCTGGCAAGGCAGCAGGGCGGAGACACACCACTCCCTGCCCATCTAGACTCCAAAAAAAGTGCGTCAAACGGTTCTACGCGGAGCGGTCCATCAAGTCAAGGACTTTTGAGTCCGCATGGACCATGCCGCCAGGAGGGCAGCTTGGCCCTGACAAGCGCGGCTGTTGTATTTCGCGGCTTGATACGTTTACTCGAGTAATGGGTGCCGACCTGATGACCGGCCACCGCGACTCGATGGACAAGACGCTGATCTGGTCTGTGAGCAACCGCTCGAAGCGGCTGGTCGTCTGCCGCATGATCCCTGATGGCTACGGCGCCTTCCTGCTGACATTGACGCTGGAAGGCGAGGTCATCCTGAGCGAATCGCATTTCAGCGCCGCTCAGGCACTCGAACGCGCCAGCAGCCTGCGGATCCTGCTCTCGAACTGGGAACATACCCTCTAGCGTTCGGATCCGAACGACTAGAAGGCCACCATGTACGTCATCTTCGCGATGACGGCTCGGTCGATCAGGCCTCGCCCGTCGATATCCCGCCGATCGTTGAAGACCAGGTAGAAGTCGCTCAACGGGTGATGAATCACGTTGAAGCGAACGTTCGAGCTCCACTCCCGCGCATCGGTGTTGTATTGGACCAGCGCGTTGACGAACGCCCGAGTGGAGATGCCGTACTCCATCCGCGCCGTGATGAGGTCCGTCGAGTAGCGTCCTCCCCGCAGTGAAATCTGGTTGCGCGTCAGGTTCAGCGATGCATTCAAGTGGCTCCCAACCCGCGCGGCGCCGGCGATCGCGTAGTTCTGCTTGTAGCCGTCGTAGAACTCGCCTGCTCCCCAACGGCCGCTGAACGCCACCGGCTGCGACGAATCGGAACGTGCGGTGAAGAACCATTCGGTCGAGTCATATCGGCCGGGCGCGATCGTGATGCCGCGGCGTCGGCTGATTGCAAACGGCGCAATCAGGTTTTCGGTCGCGGCATTGGCGCCCGCCTCGAGCCACGCCCCGCTCTGGAAATTGACCGGCACGTGGTAGTCGACGTAGCGCGATTGCAGCGGTCCGCCCACGTAGGAGATGTCGGTCAGCTCGACGTGCGGGTTGACCTCGCGCGCCCAGCTCGAGATCGCGTCGGGGCGCAGATGCACGCTGAAGTACTCGCCCAGCTTCGCCGTTCCGGGCCGCTCGATGAATCCGAGCTCGTCGTTGGCTTCCTTGCCGACCCTCCCGTACGAGGATCGCGCCTCCCATACCCGATCGCGATACGTCACCGAGGCGCGCGCCATCATGCCGCGTCCGTCGCTGCCCACGCTCTCCGGCGACAGCGTCTCGACCGCGTACGTATTGATGTTCAGGTTGTTGAAGAAACGGAAATTGGCGTCGGCGCCGGCGACCCGGTTGTAATGCGGACCGGCGACGTCTTTGTTCAGAAACAGCAACCCGACGTCAGAGTTGGCGAGTACGTTGCGTCGCAACCGCAGCGCCGTGAAGTTCGTCGATCGCGCGGCGTCGGTCGAATCCTGCTGAATGTTCAGGACGGCAAGTCTATACGGGCCGGCTCGCCCCGACAGTCGCGTGCCGCCGATGATCGGAATCGACTGGCCGGAGGCCGACAATCCGATCCGGCGACTGAAGAACAGAATCGGATCGCGAACGTTGTTCGTTCGCCCCGACGCGGCCCCTCCGGCATTGCCGCCATTGCCGCCGCCCGACACGGTGCCGGTGCCGCCGAACTCGAAGACACCCGAGTTCTCGAGGAAGAAGTCCCGTTTCTCTGGAAAGAACAGGCTGAAGCGCGTCAGGTTGATCTGCTGCTCGTCGGCCTCGACCTGCGAGAAGTCGGTGTTGACGGTGAAGTCCCACGACAGTCCGCTCGCCACGCCGTACTTGGCGTCGAACCCGACATCTGCGTCATTGCCGACCCTGGTGAGCGCCGACTTGCCGGAGCTGCCGAGCACATAGGGCTTGACGCGCAGATCCTTCCCCGGGCGCAGTCCCTGCAATCCCTCCAGCGTCCCCGCCATCGACACGCGCTGCAGGTCGTAGATCCGTGGCAACGGGGCCCAGAACGTGTCCTCGTTGTTGCGGCGGATCCGGCGCAGGAAGTTGATCCCCCATGTCTGCGGATCGGCATCGTGAAAGCGCAGCGTCCGCAGCGGAATCGCGATCTCGGCATACCAGCCGGTCTCGGCGATGCGCGTCTTCACCTGCCACACCGTGTCCCAGTTCTCGTTGATCTCACGTCCCTCGTTGACCATCTGGGCGTCCCACTTCGCGCCCTGCGCGTTGGTCGCGAACATGTAGCCGTTGCGTCGATCGTGGAAGGTGTCGAGGACGACTTCGAAACTGTCGCCGGCGCCGCGGCCGAAGTCCTTGGTCAGCTCGGTGGTGATGATGCGAGTCGGCTCCGGCTCGCGCGCGAAAACGCCGATGTACAAATCGTCGGCGTCGTAGAGCACGCGCACTTCGGTGTCCTGGCTCGCCGGCACGCCCTCACGCGGCTCGTTTTGCACGAATCCGCTGGCGACGGGAGCGCGCGCCCAATCGGCCTCGTCGAGCCGCCCGTCGACCTCGATGCGTCCTAACGCACGTACCGCCGGCAGCCGCCGGTCTTCCCGCGCCGCCACCTGACCTGCTTCCGCCGTTCCGACGCCCTGAACGAAGCCAAGAGTGAGGAGAAAAAACAGATATGAAAACCGATGTCTCATCTGGCTTGGAGTGTACCCGAACCGTTGCGCGACATCGGGTAAGTGGGTCGTTAGGCAGATGGGTCGCTAAGCAAGAACATCGTTCCGCCGCCCGGGTTGCTCGCGCGAGGCCCTCGCGCTACATTCAGCGGATGCAGCCAATTTTTCGCGCGCTGGCTCGCCCCGTTATTGGCGTCGCCGCTGCGGTTGTCTTCGCCGTGACCGTCAGCGGGCAGGGCGCACCGCCGAGCGAGGCCAACCATTTCATCGGGACGCCGGCAGGCTGGGTCCATCCCAAGACGCCGTGGGGCGATCCGGATCTGCAGGGGATGTGGCCGATCGGCTACGTCGGCGGCACACCGCTCGAGCGCTGTGCCGGAGCCGGCGGGCGCGGCCGCGCCGGCGCGCCGCCATGCGATCTGAACAAGGCGTTCCTCACCGAAGAGGAGTATCAGCAGCGCGTCACGGCTGCCGCGCAGCCCGACCGCGCCACCAAGGCGCTGAGCGAAGGCAACTTCGGTCAGGCGCTGCTGGCCGGAGTCGTCGACCCGACGTTTCCGCAGCGGCAGACGTCGCTCATCGTCGATCCGCCGAACGGCAAACTGCCGGAGCTCACCGCGGAAGGCAAGCGGCTGTCGGCGCTGATGAAGAGCAGCTGGGCGCTGCCCGGCGAGACGCAGACGTGGGATGCGCCCGAAGACTTCGACACCTGGGATCGCTGCATCACGCGCGGCATGCCGGCGTCGATGTTCCCCTACCGCTACAACAACGGCGTGGAGATCCTGCAGGCACCGGGTTACGTCGTCCTCAACATGGAGATGATCCACGAGGCTCGTGTCATTCCGTTGAACGACCGCACGCATTTCTCTCCCGAGATCAAGCAGTGGCTCGGCGATTCGCGCGGCCACTGGGAAGGCAACACCCTCGTCATCGAGACCACCAACTTCAAGGCCGGCTCACCGATGACCAACATCGGCACCGTCGGCGCGCCGCCGGGCAACCGCATCCCCACCAGCGAGAAGATGAAGATCACGGAGCGGATCCGCCGGTTGAACAACGAGTTCATCCTGTACGAGATCACGACCGAAGACCCCGTCGTGCTCACACGGCCGTGGACGGCGCGCTTCCCGGTCAAGCTCGATAACTCGTACCAGTGGTGGGAATACAACTGCCACGAAGGGAACACCGCAATTCGCAACTACATCACGACGTCGCGCTTCGAACGCGCCCAGAAGGCGAAGTAGTATCCGGCTTTAGCCCGCCCGACCCGCGCCGATTCCCGGTAGAAGTGGGAAAGAAGGCCCGGGTCCTCATCGCTGCACTGATCTGCGCGAGCGCGGTGTCGGTCATGGACACTCGCTCCGCCGCACAACAATCCACGGCAACGGTGCGCGGACGTGTCGGGATTGGCGTGCCGATCAAGACCCGCCGAGCGTCGGCCGCATATGCCACCCGCAGCGTCGTCACGCCGGTGCTGGCGCCCGGCTCTGAGCTGCGCAACGTCGTCGTCTACTTGAAAGACGCGCCGGCGCGTCCTGCTCCGCCCATCCGCGCAGAGATTCGACAGCGCGACGAGAACTTCTTTCCGCGCGTGGTTGCCGTTCCCGTCGGTTCGACGGTCGACTTCCCCAACGACGACGACATCTTCCACAACGTGTTTTCGCTGTCGCGGGTGAAGTCGTTCAATCTCGGCCGCTACGCGCACGGCAAATCCGCGAGCATCCGCTTCGACAAGCCGGGCATCGTCAAGGTGTTCTGCGACATCCATTCGCACATGACGGCAACCGTCGTCGTGTTCAATCACCCGTGGTTCGTCGTGCCGACCGAGGACGGGGCCTTTTCGCTGGCCGATCTGCCGGCCGGCGATCGCGACCTGAGCGCGTGGCATGAAAGGCTCGGAGACACGACGCTGCGACTTCGGCTCGAGGCCGGTCGCGAGACGCCGGCCGAGTTCGTGCTGCCGGTGCCCGCGCAATGACGAGTCGTCCTCCGACGCTCCTGTCGCGCACGGCCGCCATCACCTTCGCCACCGTCCTGGTGGTGCTGACCGTCGTCTTCATCGTGCTGACGATCGATGCGCGCGATCGTGTACGCGCCAGCGAAGCCGAAAGACTGCAGGTCAGCGGGCGGATGTTCAGCGCGCTGGAAACGCGACGGCAGCACGATCAGATCGCAGCCATCGCCACGCTCGCCGAGAACCCCACGCTGAAGGCGGCGCTCGACACCTACGCCACGGAACGCAATTTTCCTGGCGGCGACCCCGACCACGAGGCCGCGCTCCGGCGAACGATTGTCGGCGAGGTGCAGAAGCTGGCGACCACCGTCTCCGCAGACGTGCTCGCCATCCTCGATCCCGACGACCGGGTGTTCGCGTCCGCCGGACGCTTCGAAGACACGTGGTCCATCGGCAGCAAGGTCACCGTGCCGGAAGTGGACACGCCGACGTTTCAGTCCGTCGGTGTCCTGTCGGGCGGAGCCTTCCTGATGTCCGGTGCCAGCCTCGAGTTCGGCGATCGGAACGTCGGCACGCTGATCGTCGGAACGAGCCTCGACCAGGAGTACGCGAATCAGCTCGCCGCGCTCTCGCATTCCGGCGTCGTCATCGCCCTCGACGACACGGTGCTCGCGCGAACGGTCGACGAGGCCGTCAGCCGTGCGCTGCTGGCCGCGCACATCACGGCCGACACGACAGTGACGCTCGAGGGCGACGAGCACGCGGTGGGCGCGCTGCTGGTCGGCGACTCCGCCCGCGTGTATCTGCTCACCTCGATCGACGCGGCGGCTCGCGCCGAGACCGAGAACGCGCTGACCGCGCTCGCCAGCGTGGCCGGCGGCAGCCTCCTGCTCGCGGGCTTTGCCACGTTCTGGCTGGCCCGCACGCTGACGCAGCCGATCAACGAGCTCGCCGGCACCATCGGCGCGATGACGTCGCGCCGCGATTCGGGCATCAGCATCGCGCCACCCGGCACGAGTCGCGAGCTCGACGCGCTTGCAGCGGCGTTCAACGAGCTGCTCGCGGGCCTGTCGGCTGCGGAAGCGGAAACACGCGCGACCTATCTCGGGTCAATCAGGGCGCTGGCAACGGCACTCGACGCACGCGACGAGTACACGGCAGGACACTCGGAGCGAGTCAGCGAAGTGTCTGTGCGAATCGCTACCGCCATGCGGCTCAGCGACGCCGAGATCGAAGTGATCAGGCTCGGCGCCCTGTTGCACGACATCGGCAAGATCGGGGTCAGCGACGCGGTGTTGCGCAAGCAGGGCCCCTTGACGCCGGAGGAATTCGAGCAGATCAAGCGTCATCCTGGCCTGGGCGCGCACATTCTGCGGCAGGTGCCGTTCCTCGCGCCGTACATCCCGATCGTCGAACTGCACCACGAACGGCCCGATGGCAAGGGATATCCCTTTGGTCTGCGGGGCGAAGAGATTCCGCTGTCGGCGCGAATCGTCCACGTCGCCGACACCTACGATGCGATGACGACGGCGCGCGCCTACCGTTCGGCGCATCCACACTGGTTTGCCGTTGCCGAGTTGCAGCGTTACTCCGGCGCACAGTTCGATCCGGCAACGGTCGCTGCCCTGATCGCGGCGATGCCGGTGTCGTCACCGGCGGTCACCAGTCACTCCGGAACCGAGCTTCTCCAGCGTGGGGCCTGACATGCGCATCACATTCGTCCTGACCCTCGCCACGCTGCTCGCCTCGCCGTGCTTCGCACAACAGGCGCGGTCCGACACCGTCTCCATCGAGACATCCGCTGCCGTCGACACCGCCGTTGACCAGCACGGCACCGCCACGTCAGGCACCGTGATGGACTCGGTCATATCAGTTGGTCTGGGACATGGATTCGAGGCGACCGTACGTCCGTGGGCGATGCGGACGACGACGATGACCGCGTGGAACCGGCAGATCTGGCTGGCGACCCTGCGCTATCAGCGGACCGGTCGCCGCATCTCGCTGCGCGTGGACGGCGGCCTGATCCCGTCACCGGTCGGCCTGGCCAACATGATGCTGCGTCCCACGCTGAACCCGACGATCGGGCTTCCCTCGTCGATGTTCCAGGGCCTTCCGCAGTTCGAGTCGAAGGCACCGCGATCCACCCTGCTCGGCGCGCTTTATCCATACGGTGTGACCGGCACTGTGTCGGCGAAGCACTGGGACGCGCGCGCCGCCGCGATCGACACCACGCCGTTGCGCTCACGCCGTGTCTTCGCGCAGACCAACCCGCCGCGATTTGCGAACGTCGTTCTTGGTGCCGGAGTCACACCGGTTGTCGGGCTGAGGATCGGCGCCTCGGTCACTCGAGGCGGCTGGCGTCGTGTCAGCGAAGTGCCTGCCACCATGGTGACGACCGATTCGGGTAGCGCGCCGATGAGCAGCTACGCGGCGCGTGTGGTCACGGTGGAGGCCGAATATGCCGTGCGGCACACGAGCCTGGCCGGCGAGTGGATCCGCGACAGCATCGACATCGCCGGAAACCGATCGATCGCGCCGTCGGGATGGTTCGCCCAGGGGCAGCAGACGCTCACGCCGCGGTGGTTCGCGGCGACGCGAGTCGAGCGCATCGCGGCGCCCGCGCTCCTGCCATCAGGCGCCTACGAGACGCGTCGCTTCAGCGGTGTCGAAACGGTCGTCGGATTCCGCCTCACCCCCGAGCTCACCGTCCGCGGCGGCCATCGCGCCCGTGAGGCCTTCGGCCGGTCATCGTTCGATCACGCGGCGATCACGTCGCTCGTGTGGTCGAAGCGCTGGATGTAAATCGCATCAAAAATCACAGATCAAAGATCTAAAATCAGCCCGAGGTCCTTCATGAGCTCAATCTCACGGGCTGGAGTCGCGCTCGTTCTCTGCGCGCTCGTGCTCCTGCCCACGGCAGCGTCGGCGCAAGCGATCCTGGACGGGGTGTGGAATCCGTATCGCGGGCACGAAGACGATATGGACCGCGGTCCGGGACCGGACCTCGGCGACTACACGGGCCTGCCGATCAACGATGCGGCGCGACTATTCGCGGAGAGCTGGGACGCGTCGCGGCTGACGCTGCAGGAACATCAGTGTCGCGTCCACATTGCGTCGTACATCTTCCACGGACCGTTGAAGCTGCGGATCTGGCAGGAAAAGGATCCGATGACCCAGCAGGTCATCGCCATCAAGAACTACATCAGCACCTACGAGCAGACGCGCACGATCTGGATGGACGGCCGGCCGCATCCCTCGCCTTTCGCGGCCCATACCTTCATGGGGTTCTCCACGGGCCGCTGGGAAGGGAACGTGCTCGTCGTCACGACCACGCATTTGAAGCAGGGATGGCTGCGCCGCAACGGCGTGCCCGAGAGCGATCAAACGACGCTCTACGAGCGGTTCTCGCGGCATGCGAACGTCCTCACGCATACGGTGATCATCACCGACCCGGTGTATCTCGCCGAGCCGATGATCAGGACCACCGACTTCGCCCTCACGCCGGAAGACGATGGCAACAACTGGCTGTGGCCGTGCGAGTACGTGGAGGAGATCTCCGGCCGCGCCAAGGGCGAGGTCCCGCACTACCTGCCCGGCCGGAATCCCTTCCTGCTCGATTACGCGCGGAAGACCGGCGCGCCCGCCGTGTCCACGCGCGGCGGTCCTGAAGTGATGTATCCCGAGTACCGGCACGCGCTCGCCGCCGGCGAATCGCGCGCAGCCAGCCGCGCCGAGGCGCCGCGCACCAGTCAGGCGCCGAGTCCCGACCGCGGGGAGCTCGAAGTGTTGCGCGTGCAGGGCAATGTCTACCTGCTTGCCGGCGCCGGTGCCAACGTCGTCGCGCAGATTGGTCCGTCTGGTTCCGTGATGGTGGATTCGAAAGCCGGCGCCGTCAGCGATCGCATGCTGGCGGAGGTCAGGAAGCTGTCGCCGACGACCAAGCCGGTGCGCTACCTGCTGAACACGAGCGCGGACGCCGACCATGTCGGCGGCAATCAGCAGCTCGCCGCGGCGCTCGGCTCGCTGGCGAACTGGAGAATCATCAATACTCCGGGCGCGTCGCAGAACGCGGTCCAGATCATCGCCCACGACAACGTGCTTGCCCGCGTCAGCCATCTACCATCGACGGCGTGGCCGACCGAAACGTTCGTCGGCGAAGAAAAAGAGTTCTACTTCAATGACGAACCGGTCTTCATGTACCACATTCCGTCCGCACACACCGACGGCGACAGCATCGTCTTCTTCCGCCGCTCCGACGTGATTGCCACGGGCGACATCTTCCGCACCGACAGCTACCCGGTCATCGATCTGGAGAAGGGCGGCAACGTCGACGGCGTGATTGCCGCCTTGAACCGCGTGCTCGATCTGGCCGTGCCCGCGCATCACGAGGAAGGCGGTACCTTCATCGTCCCGGGCCACGGACGCATCAGCGATGAATTCGACGTCCTGGAATATCGCGACATGGTCACCATCGTCCGCGATCGCATCAAGGCGATGGTCGACAGGCGGATGACGCTGGCGCAGGTGAAGGCGGCGCGGCCGACGCGCGATTACGACTCGCGCTATGGCGCGACAGCCGGCGCGTGGACGACCGACATGTTCGTGGAGGCGGTGTTCCGGAGCGTGTCGAAATAGGTCTCTGCGCTGCCGGGGAGGAGAGACTTCTTCAGGGACCCTTTTGCGCGACTGGGACGAACGGAATCGGTGCGGTAAAGCGCTTTCGAATCGATACGACGCCGCGCAGCGACGACGGCGAGGTCCATGTGAGTAGTGTGTAATCCAGACCAACGGTGAGAATCGTCTCCGCGCCGGCCGGCACGCCGATGCTCACCCAGCTGCCTGGTTGGCCGCCAAACGTATAGCCCCGTGTGACCCAGGCCCCGCCCGCCAGCTCCGCCCACCGTACTTTCGTCGACAGCAGCAGGTCGGCTCGCTCGCGCCGCACGCCAGCGGTGTCGGAGTGAGTCATGGTCAGGGACCACGTGTTTCCATCCCGCGTCCATCTGACGCTTGCCATTGCGAACACGTTGAACGCGCTTCGGCCGGCAACGCGCTCGCTGCCGACGTCGTTGTTCGTAGTCAGGGCCCACGCCCCTTTTGACATGGACGCCGTCGCTGACACCGTGTGCCGGGTCGACGCAGTACCGTAGTCGGATTCGCGGACGTTGCCGCGAATCTCGACGAATTTGCCTCGGCCAATCGCACGCACGCCTATGGACGTCGATTGCCCATTTGCCGCCAGACTGGCGCCGAAGGTCGACGTCGAATACGTGCTGACGCTGCCAATCGCGTGTACGTCTTTCGCCAGGCGAACATGGCCATCGGCGCCGAGATCGTTGCCGGGAAGGAAGATGCCGGGCAAGGTTGCCGGCATGTGGCGCCACCGCGCGTTCATCCCGACACGCGCGGTGACCAGCGCGTATGACGCTTCGCCGACCGGGTTGCGGGTCTCGATGCCGGATGTGTTGGCCAGCCAGAGCTCGCCAGTCCGCAACGAGACCGTGTGCACGTGGTTTGGCGTCAGCTGGCCCTCGACGCCAAGTGCGCGCACGCGATTGGACGTCGTTGTCGCGGTCAACCGACGCTCATAGTCCTGTCGCGCCTGCGTTTCCGGGTCGAGCACGGTCGTCTGAACGCGGGCCAGACTTGTGTACCCGCCAGGACGGCCGAAATCCGCCATGCTGACCGCAAATGACGCACGCGAACTGCGCAGACCGCCCAGGGCGCGCCAGACGTGTCCTTGCGATCGACCCTGCAGGACCGTGGGCTGCGCGGCGATGAGTTCGGCGACGAGCGCGCCGGATGTCCGGCGCACGGCTGCGCCGCGACCTCGCACATAAGGTCCCGATAGCGCGTGACCGGGGGACGAGACGGAATTGCCGAAGGTGACCTCCCATCCGGCAAACCGCGCGTTGCCGGCAACCCGCGTGCGATCCTCCTCATAGCGGAAATTCGAGAGGGCATCGCGCAATCCGCGGTCGTAGGACAGAGAGAACGAGTCCTTCGGGCCGAGCTTCGAAGACAGCGTCAGGCCCTCCGAGCGGTGTGGGGCACCCAAATCACCGCCGCGCAAACCCGTCGCACCGAAGGTTGTGGTTGCGGTAAATGTCTTGACACCAGGTTTGACGCCGCCACGTGCGGCGATCGACACCACATTGCGTGCTTCCGCGGCGCCATCGTCGCCGATGATCTGCGTGAGGAGCCGCACCACCGATCGCTGTCCCGGACGCACGTCGGCAGGCACGGTGACGAACAGCTCGCCTTCGACGTTGTCCCAGGACGGCACCAGCAGCTCGCGCTCCTCGAGGTCGGCGTCCACCGGTTGCCATCCGCCGGTGCGATCCAGGCGCACACGGACGCGAACGTCGCTGTCTTCGTAGTTGTAGATGGTGTAGAGCAGTTTGAGAGTCGCCGCCGGTGCCGCAGCGCGCGGCACCGGCGTGACTTCGATCTCGATGTCCTTGCTGGGGGGAGCCTGGGACTGTGCGGCAGTGACCGACGGCACGCTGAAGAGCGACGCGACGGCGATTGACGCAATCGCAGCGATCCGGCGCATGCCGCAGGTCCCCGACTGTCGAATCCTCCTTAGGGGTTACGGCCAGATCTTGACGCTCTGACCGTTGTAGATCACGAACAGCCCGTCGGCGACGATCGGTCCGAGAATCGGCTGGTGTGCCGGGTGCGAACCGTCGGGGCATGCGTCGCCGAACGTCTCGCCGTTGGGACCAACCCATTGGCTCCAACCGCCCCATTCCGATTCGCCGCCGGCATAACCGGTCAGGAAGATCCCGTCGATCTGCTGGTGCGTGCGCGCATCGTACGAGAGGCTCTTGCTGAGCGTCCGCAACCCGTGCCGATAGCCCGTGAAGATCTGTGGCGGCTGCCCTTCCGTCAGGCACTCCTGCTGCCTTGTCTGCGATTCCTCAGCGGCGAACGAGATGTAAGGAATCTTTGCCTGTGCCTGCGCGTTGTTCCATCCGAACGCAGTCTGCACGTCACCCTTGCCGACGAAGCCCGTTCCCGTGGCGGCGTCGAAGGTCACCGAGGCCATCACCGTCGCGGACATGGCGAGCGCGCCAGCCAGCGCGACTCCCAAGATGTTTTTCCGATTCATCTCTACTCCCTCTCGTGCACATGAAAAGTGACGCGGTGACACCGCGCGTTGTCCGCGCCGCAGCCGTCACCTCGCCCGGTTGCGTTTGGCGCTATGAACTGCAAGAACCAGCTCGACAAAAATCAAATCGAGAGCGCGGACGGTAACTCACTCAGCGCCATGGACTTGGGCGACGAGCGCCGGAAAGGCGTCTGGGTTTGGCTGGAATAAGGACGCCCGATGAGGAGACTTCAGGGCAGCGCGCGGCTGTTATCTGGAAATCATTGCAGCCGTGGCACTTAAGGGTGGAAGCGCGCGTCGCGTTTTGCAACGACGCGCAGCACTGGGATGCCCGGCGCCGCTGATGCGGCACCGGGCTCATGTGCGGCTCGATCTCTTTGTAGGCGAGAGGAAAACAGCGGTTTGCTTAGTCCTCCTCCTTCGGCCAGATTTTGACGGTCGTCCCATTGAAGGTTGCGAACAAGCCCGTAATAACTGTTCCTTCGTCGATCCACTCGTGGGCGGGATGGTTGGCCGGGAATCCAGGACAGGCGTTGCCCTCGGTCTCGCCATTGTCACCAACGGGGTCGTCGAAATCGCCATAGACGATTCCGCTCCCGGCGTACCCGTTCAGGTCGACACCGGTAATGTGGTCCAGTCGGTTGCGGCGCGGCTCGGACAGGAGCTCGCCGATCCCTGTTTGCGAGTGATGACGATAGGCCACCGGGTTGGTCGGCGGCTCAGAGTCGTAGCACCCCTGCTTTTCCGTGTGAACTGCCTCTACGCTGTATGTCACGTACGGGATATTCCACTGGGCCAGTTCGTCGTTCCACTTGAAGGCGTCGGCGCTCTGAAGGTCGCCCTTGCCGACGAAACCGGTACCTGTGGCGGCGTCAAATTCGACATCCGCCAGGACTGTGACGGTCGCAGCGATCGCGGCCGCAAGCGCGATTGCGAGTATGCTCTTCCGATTCATTCGTCTGCTCCACATGAAAGGGACATGGCGCGACGCACCGGGGGTTGCAGGGCGCTGTAGTTGTCCGGTCGCGACCGGCAACAGGACTTTGGTGCTGGGGGGTGCAATCGCTTATTGTCGTGCTGTGCAACCGTGTTGCCCACTCTGCAGATAACGAATCTCGGCCATAATTCGAACGGTCTGGCTTTCACCTATATCTTGCGAGATAGAAAAGTCCCCGCGGCGGTAGCCTCTTGTTCCCCGTTTGGGATCGACCGGATCCCGTCAAGGTGCCTTCGATGATCCTGAAGCAGTTCTATTTGGGATGCCTGGCTCACGCTTCATACGTGATCGGAGACGAGACCAGCGGAGACGCCGCCGTCATCGATCCGCAGCGCGACGTCGAGCAGTACGTCACCTTCGCGTCCGAACAGCGCCTGACGATCAGGCATGTGATCCTCACGCACCTCCACGCTGACTTCATCGCCGGACATCTGGAGTTGCGCGATCGCGTCGGCGCCACGATCTACCTCGGCGCGACCGCCAAAGCCGAATATGCGTTCACACCTCTCGGCGATGGCGATCGGATCGAGCTCGGACAGGTCAGACTGCAGGCGCTGGAGACACCTGGGCATACACCCGAATCAATTTCGATCCAGGTGTTCGATCTCGAACGCGACGCGACACAGCCGTACGCGGTGCTGACGGGGGACACGCTGTTCGTGGGCGACGTCGGCCGTCCTGATCTGCGAGCCGCACTCGGCTGGTCGGCAACGGACCTTGGCGCCCGGCTCTATGACTCCCTGTGGACGAAACTGCTGACGCTGCCGGACGCGAGTCTCGTCTTTCCGGCCCATGGCGCCGGATCGCTGTGTGGGAAGGCACTCGGCAAGGAGACGTCGACGACGATCGGCGAGCAGCGGCGCAACAACTACGCGTTGCAGCCGATGACCAAGGCGGCCTTCATCGATCTGGTCACGGCGGATCAACCCGACGCGCCGGCGTACTTCACGTACGACGCCGTGATGAACGCCAAGGAACGCCCGACGCTCGATCAGACGCTCGAGCGCGAGTTGACGCCGCTGTCACTCGAGGTCGTGCTGGCATTGAAGGATGTCGGTGGGCAGATCCTCGACGTGCGCGAGCCGGATGAATTTGCCGCCGCGCATCTGGCCGGCAGCATCAACATCGGACTTGGAGGGCAGTACGCGACGTGGGCCGGCACGATCCTGAGCCGCGAACGTCCGATTGCGATCATCGCCGGCCCCGGACGTGAAGCGGAAGCCGCCATGCGGTTGGGACGCATCGGCTTCGACCACGTGCTCGGTTACCTGCAAGGCGGACTGCTCAACCTCGTGGAGCATCCCGACCTGACCGCCACCACCGAACGCATCAGCGCACCGGTGGCCGCCGAACGCATCGAGGGACCCACGCCCCCGCTGGTCGTCGACGTCCGCGCGCCGCGCGAACATCAGCAGAAAGCGATCGCCGGCAGCGTCAACGTGCCGTTGAATCATCTGACCGAGCGCCTGGCGGAACTGCCGAAGGATCGCCCGCTGCTCGTGCACTGCGCCGGCGGCTACCGTTCGTCGATCGCCGCCAGCCTGCTGCAGCAGCACGGCTACACCGTCAGCGAACTGGCCGGAGGTGTCGCCGCCTGGGAAGTCGCCAATCTGCCACTGAACAGGGCGTGAGCTCCCTGTTCCCAGTTCCGAATTCCCGGTTCCGAGCTCCGGCGGTTCCAGGTTCCCGTTCAGCGGAACTCCGAACAGGAACCAGGAACTACGGGAACTTGGAACCAGGAACCGGGAACGGGGAACACCGGTTTCACTGGTTCGGGTTCATCGGATCACATTGAGTCGCAGCGTCGTGTTCTGCAGACGCATCGTGAGATCCTCGACCCTGATGCGCAGCGACACCGGGATATCGAGCGTCGACACCGACGCGCCGGTGTCGCGATGCTTCACGTCGAGGGTGACACCATGCCCGGTGACCTCGATCGCGCCAGGCACCAGGCGCGCGTGCAGCTCGCCTTTCAGCTCCGGCCGGTAGCGCTGAAACAGATCCTCGATGATGCTCGTCAGGAAACTGCTGACGGTGCCATTGAGCTGCTCCGCCAGCACCTGCACTTTCGGGACGACGGCCGTGTTGACATCCTTGCCGAGGGTCTCGATGAAAGTATTGACGTCGGACATCGCTCCTCCCGCCGCTATTTGATCTCTGGAAGCGGCACGACGATCGTGCCGACGGTGACCTGCGCGTCGATCGGCGCATCGGTCTTGAGAATCTCTTTCTTCTTCCGCTCGTCTCGCACGACGGAGAGTACGTGCCCCTTGACGCTCACCCCGCCGTTGATCACGGAGATGGTGAAGGTCCCGTTCACCTCGATGGCATTGCGTTCAACCAGGTTCTCGATCAGGTCGTCGACAATCGACATGCCGGCCTCCAGTGTGGCGATCATGACCGATCCCGCCTGAGCGAGAGCACTCGATTGCTTCCCGCTGGCGTCCCGTTCCTCCTCCTTTGCGTTCCCACCCGACGGCCACCCCTCCCTGCAAAGCGCAACGGCACGCGTATTAACGCGAGACAACGGCGGTAGTTAAGGGCGCTCGATCCCCGGCCAACTCGCCGCGAAGTGTTGCGTGGCCGTGGCGGGAATGCGCGCGCGATGGGCTGGCCCACTTTGTGCTCTTCCGCGTCGGGTGTGCGTGCGCCCCCGCTCGGAGGAGGAGCGATGAGCGACTTTCACATCGTCGGCATTGGCGCGTCGGCGGGCGGCCTCGAGTCGCTGGAGCGCCTGTTCACGCACCTGCCTGCCGACACCGGAATGGCGTTCGTCGTGCTGCAGCACCTGTCGCCCGACTTCCGCAGCCTGATGGATGAACTGCTCGGCCGCCGCACGTCGATGCCGATCCGCCAGGCGGAATCGGACATGGAGGTGGAGCCGAACACAGTGTACCTGCTGCCGCCGATGAAAGAGATGATCGTGCGCCAGCGGCACCTGCTCCTCAACGACAAGGACCCGCGGGTCGGCCTGACGCTGCCGATCGATCTGTTCTTTCGTTCGCTGGCGCAGGATGTCGCCGAGCGCGCGGTGGCGGTCGTCCTGTCGGGCAGCGGCAGCGACGGATCGCGCGGAATTCAGGACGTTCGCAAGGCCGGCGGTGTCGTGTTCTGCGAAAGTCCCGACACGGCGCAGTTCAACGGCATGCCGCTCAGCGCCGTGCGAACCGGCACCGTCGATCACGTGCTCCCGCCGGAGGAGATCGCGCTGGCTATTGCCGACTTGCGGCGCCAGCCCGGACCGGGCACGGCGGCGGCGACGTCTGCGGAGGATGAGCGCGGCGTCGACGCGATCGTGCGGCTGCTGCGCGATGAATACGCCATCGACTTCTCGCACTACAAAGCCAGCACGGTCGTCCGCCGCATCGAGCGGCGGCTGGCGCTGAACCGCTCGATCGACATCGACATGTATGTCGAGCAGCTGCGCGGCGATTCACGGGAGCTCAGTTCCCTCTACGAAGATCTGCTGATTGGCGTCACGCGCTTCTTCCGCGACGAGGATGCGTTTGCCACGCTGGAGCAGCGGATCGTGCCCGAGCTGGTGGAGCGAACGCCGCCGGACGAGCAGCTCCGCGTCTGGGTGCCCGGGTGCGCCACGGGTCAGGAGGCGTATTCGATTGCCATCCTCCTGCACGAGGCGCTGACCGTTCGGCGGCGCCCGCTCAACGTGAAGATTCTCGCCACCGACGTTCACAAGGCGTCGCTCGAAGTGGCCGGTGCCGGTCTGTACTCGGAGGAGCAGGTCGCCGGCGTCAGCCGCGAGCGTCTCGAGCGCTACTTCGCGGTGAAGTCGAACGGCTATCAGGTCTCCACCGCGCTCCGCGAGTCGATCGTCTTCGCGCCGCACAATCTGATCCGCGACGCACCGTTCACCAAGCTCGATCTGATCACCTGCCGCAACCTGCTGATCTACTTCCAGCCGCACGCGCAGAAGACGGTGCTGACCCTGTTCCATTTCGCGCTCAAGCCGGGCGGCTTCCTGTTCCTTGGGTCGAGCGAGAGTCCCGGCGGCCTGCTCGACGAGTTCGACTCGATCGACGAGCACGCCAAGGTCTATCGCAAGCGGCGCGACATCTCCCTTCCACGCGATCTGAAGCTGCCGCTGCCGCGCAGCGGTGCCCTGCGTACGCCGGCACCGCCGCTCGCCGGGCGCGGCGGGGTGAGCGCGCAGCTGGTCGCCGTCTACGATCGCCTGCTCGACCGCTTCATGCCGCCGAGCTTCCTCGTCGACGAGAATGGTCATCTCGTCGACACCTTCGGCGGTGTGGGCGCGGTGCTCAAGATCCGGTCGCGACGGCCGACGCAGTACCTGCTCGACCTGCTGCCCGACGGTCTGCGCACGACCGTCGCGGGAGCGATGCATCGCGTCCGCCGCGATGGCGAAAGCGTTCGCTATCCCGGTATCCAGCTGCCGGGGCACGCGACACGTTTCTCGCTGGTCGCCGAGGCAATCCGCGATCTGCATGGCAACGTGACGCACGTGCTCCTGTCGTTCGGCGATGCCGACGGCGCGGCCGACGCGCCCCGGCTCGTGCCGCCATTTGTCGACGTGCCGACGCCCCCGATCGATGCGGAACGAGGCGGCGGTGTCGTCGCGAGCGATGCCGGGCCCGGCGATCGCATGCGCGCGCTCGAGGAGGAACTGGCGTACACGAAGGAACATCTGCAGTCCGCCATCGAGGAGCACGAGACGTCGAACGAGGAGCTGCAGGCGACCAATGAGGAGTTGATCGCGTCCAACGAGGAGCTGCAGAGCACCAACGAGGAACTGCACTCGGTCAACGAGGAGCTCTACACCGTCAACGCCGAGTACCAGCGCAAGAACATCGAGCTGCAGGAGCTCAACGACGACATCGAGCACCTCCTGAACGGCACCGAGGTCGCGACGATGTTCCTCGATCGCCAGCTCTGCATCCGCAAGTTCACGCCGCGGATCGCCGAGATCTTCCGCGTCATCCCGCAGGATGTCGGCCGTCCGCTGCAGGCGTTCGCCCACGAGCTGTCGCATCCGACGCTGTTCGCCGACATCGAGCGCGTGCTGCAGGAAGGCACGCCGATCGAGGCGCAGACCCGGGACCGCCGACAGCGCTCGTACTTTCTGCGGATCCTTCCGTATCGCGCGCGCATGAAGGATCGGGAGGACTCCGGTCCGGCGCCCGATGGCGTGCTGCTGACGCTCACCGACATTTCCGCCCTCGAACAGGCGCGGGCCTCGGTCGCCCAGCTGTCGGCGATCGTCGAATCGTCCGGGGACGCGATCATCGGCCACAGCCCAGACGGCGTCATCACGACGTGGAACAACGGCGCCAGCCGGCTGTACGGATACGTAGCCGATCAGATTGTCGGGCGCCACGCCAGCGTGCTCTATCCTCCCGGCCAGAAGGAGGAGCTCGACGCCATCCTTCACGACGTGCGGCAGGGACGGCCGACGGAGCGGATGGAGCTGCGCCATGTGCGCCGGGACGGCAGCACCGTCGACGTCTCGGTCAGCTTCTCGCCCATCTACGATCGCAGTGGCAGCGTCACCGGTGTCTCGGCGATCTCGCGCGACATCACACAACTGATTCGGGCAAGGCACGAGATCGCCGATCGTGAGGAGCGCATACGGCTTCTGCTCGACTCCACCGGCGAAGCCATCTACGGCATCGACTTGAGCGGCGCCTGCATCTTCTGCAACGCCGCGTGCGCGCGGCTCCTCGGATTCGGCGCACCAGCCGATCTGATCGGGCGGCAGATGCACCAGCTCATTCATCACACGAAGCCCGATGGCAGTCCGTATCCGCCAGAGCAGTCCTTGATCTTCGAGGCCATGCGCCGGCGGGAAGGCGTCCACGTCGACACGGAGGTGCTGTGGCGCGCCGACGCCACGTCGTTCCCCGCCGAATACTGGAGTCATCCGATCGTTCGGCAGAACGAGGTCATCGGCGCCGTCGTCACCTTCCTCGATATCACCGCCCGGCGCGAAACCGAGCGCCAGTTGCAGGAAGCGGCGGAGCGGCGCGAACAGTTCCTGGCGATGCTGTCGCACGAGCTGCGTAACCCGCTCGCCGCGATTCTGAGCGCGACACGGCTCATCGAGCTGGAATCGTCGCTGCAGGAAAGCTGTCGGGAAGCCAGTCGCGTCGTCGAGCGGCAGGCCAAGCACATGGCGCGTCTGCTCGACGACCTGCTCGATGTGTCGCGGATTACGCACGGCCGCATCGTGCTCCGCAACGAGTTGCTCGATCTGCGCGACACGACGCGCTCGGCCATCGAAGCGCTCGGGCCGTTTCTCGCCGAGCGCGACACGCGCCTGGTGGTCGATCTGTCGGAGGAGCCGGTGCCCGTCTTCGGCGACCCGGCACGGCTGCAGCAGATTCAGGCGAACCTGCTGGGCAACGCCTCGAAGTACTCGCCACGCGGCGCCACGGTTCGACTCGAGGTCGCGGCACGGGACGGAGAAGCGGTCATCCGTGTCGCTGACAACGGCCGCGGCATTCCTCCCGAAAAGCTCCCTCGCATGTTCGACCTCTTCGTGCAGGGCGAACAGTCGCTGGACCGCTCGGACGGCGGGCTCGGAATCGGGTTGACGCTGCTGCGCTCGCTGGCCGAGCTGCACAACGGGCATGTCGACGCACACAGTGACGGCGTGGGTCGGGGCAGTACGTTCACCGTCAGGCTGCCACTGGCGTCCGGCGCGACAACCACTGTGGCGCCCTCAGACCGGCGTCGCCGCGTCGACACCGTGGTGCTCGTGGAAGACCAGGACGACGCGCGGCGGATGATGCAGCTGCTGCTGGAATCGTACGGCGTGAAGGTGTTCACCGCCCGCAATGGCGCCGAGGGCGCCTCGCTCATCGAGCGCATCAAACCCGATCTCGCGCTCGTCGATCTCGGGTTGCCGGTGATGAGCGGCTTCGATCTGGCCCGACAACTGCGGCGCGACCATCTGCTGAACGGGACACGACTGGTCGCGTTGAGCGGCTACGGACAGGATGCGGACGTTCAGGCGGCGCTCGAGGCCGGATTCGACGAGCACGTCACCAAGCCGCCCGAACCGGAACGCATCGAGTGGTTGCTCGCCCTCAACGCGCCTGACAAGGCTCCGGCTTGAACGTCGCGTTGGCCGGCAGCTTCTTGAAATGCGTGCTCTGCACGAAAGGATCGGTGAGGTTTTCCGGATCCTTCACTTCCGTGACGACCGTGATCCACACGTCGCCGTTGGGCGCCGTCATCCGGTGGTAGAACTCCGTCATGGTCGTGTTCGCGCTGTAGGGAACGCCGTTCCTGCGGAGATATCCGGGCCGCAAACGACTGGTGGCGACTTTCAGTTCGCCGGTTCGCGGTGGCTGCCGTGTGTACTGCCACTCGGCAACCGACTGTCCCTGCCAGGTCGCCTCGGCAGCTGCCGGGGGCGGACCGAAGTGGAACAGCCGCGTCTGATTGCCCGCTTCGAGCTCCATCTTCATCGTGGTGTCGCCCTGCCAACTGATGCGAATGCGGCCCGGCAGACGCATGATCGCGGCGGCGCCGTATCCCCGGCACTGCTCGCCGGCGGCTTCGTCCTTGGCCGGATCCCAGGCGTCGGCAATCTTGCGCGCGGACGGCGTCAGCGGCATGCGGACGTAATCGCCCTTGCGCGGCGTCAGCATGCGCAGCGACCAGTCTTCGGAAATCACCGCCGTCCACGTGCCGGTGAGATCGATGGCCGCCGCCTCGCGCGGCGTCTGCGGTGGTGCCGCGCCGCGCCCACGCTGCGCGTGCAGCGGAATCGACGCCGTGACGAGAAGGAGTGCGAGGAGGACCGTCCGCATCGGCGCCCGCCGGGACCTCAGTCGACGACCTCGCCCGGCCTCGTGCCCCACCCGAATCCGTCGGACAGACGTTTGAGCGTGAGCATGTGCAGCTTGTAGTCGTTCGGCGTGCGCGACGGCCGCGCGGTGATGATCACCTCGTCGCCGTATTTCAGCGTCGTGCGCGTGACGCCCTGCCCCGTCAACAGACCGACGCCTCCCCACTCGATCGACCAGCGGCGAACCACACCGTTCTCGTCCGGCGCTTCGACCTGGATGAACGTGTGCGGATTGCGGAACTGAAACTGAACGAGCGTGCCCTGGATCTTCACTTCCTTGCTCGTGTCGTACTGAGCGGACTGCGAGTGGTGCGCGAATGCGGTCGCCGCCGACAGCAATGCTCCGAGCAGAACGACGAGTACCACTCTACGTGTCATGCGCTTCCTCCCCAACTGGGTCGCTGGGTAGCTGGGTCGATAGGTAGCTGGGTAACCGCGCTTGTCTTGCTCTGGACCCGCAAACGCGTTTGCAAGACAAGAGTCCTTACCCAACTACCTAGCCCCAGCCGCCTAGCTACCTAACCGTCTGGAAAACGGCCTCGATGAATGCGTCCGGCGACCCGTAAATCCCATCGAAATCCAGCGTCGGCTTGGCCGCCTTCACCTGCGCCAGCGACATCCCCTGCTTCTTCAGGTCCGCAATACGGTCACGGACGACGACGACCATGTTGCGGTAGATCGCCACGTCGGCCGTGTCGCCAAGACGGCCATGGCCGGGAACGATCATCGTGCCGCCCTGATGCCGGTATTCGGGAAACGCGATGTCGATGATCTTGTTCAAGCCGTCGATGACGCCTTGCACGCTGCCGCCCTTCCCCGGGTCGATCATCGGATACCGGCCGGGCGTGTAGACATCGCCGGCGCTGATCACGTCGGAGAAGCGAAAATGGACGATCGTGTCGGCGTCGGTAATCGCCGCCGGCACGTGATACAGCTGCACACCCTCGCCGTTGATGTACTGGCTCATCTTGTACGTCGGGATGTAATAGGTCTCGGTCGGCCAGGCGGCTTCCGGAAACTTCGACTGCGTCATGCGCTTGAGCACGAACTCGTGGGCGAGCACCGTCGCCGGCGTCCGCTCACCGACCAGACGTCCGGCTTCCCCGCCGTTGTACGTCATCCCGGCCGGAGCGATTTTCGTCGTCGCGCCGGTGTGCTGCGGATCGGCGGTCGTCTGAATGATCCAGCGAATGGGCTTGGGCGCCCGGGGCGACGCAATGATCGCGTTGTAGGCGGGACCCATCCATCCAAACGGGAGCAGCGGTCCGGAGCTGCCGGCCGGATAGCACGACGGTCCAACGCAGTTCGTCATCCGCGCCGCTGCACCCGCGGCGGCCAGGCCGACCTCATTGACCTTCGCCAGCATCGCATCCGCGTCCGCGGCGGCGCCTGTATCCACCAGCAGCATGCCGTCCACGCCGGCCGACACGGTGATGTTGCTGCCACTTCCGACGATCATCGAGACGTTGCCGCGGATCGGCATCACGTGCAGTTCGGCGCGAGGCTGCTGCGCGATCACGACGACGCGCGCCATCAGTACCCCGACCGCGCACAAGCAGACGAAGAGAACGCGCGTCATCTCGTCATCGCCTTCAGCTTTTCGCGGTATTCCGGGTACAGCGTCGCCGCGCCACCCTTGACGGCTTCGAGCGGCACACCCAGTCGTTTGGCCGTATCGGCCACGTACGGATTCTTGCCGGGAAGGAAGTGCGGAAAGCCGTCGACGACGTTCTCGACTCCGACGGTGCAGGGGAAGAACGGCAGCTCCTGGTGAACGTTGCGGCGGAAGCTGATCGACTGGAGGTGCGGCTCCTCCATGTAGACGGGATCGTCGAGGAGCGTCGTCACGGTCATGATGTCGCCGTCGAGCATCAGCCATTCCGTGACCGTCGACTTCTCGCTGAAGAGCGCCGTGTTGGCGCGGATGTAACTTTCCTTCAAGTGGGTCGTCGTGATGACGAGCGTGTTGCCGTCGAACTTTCCGGTCGAAAAGCCCGCCCAGGTATGCGGCGCCCACGCTGGCGGGTGCGGGCGCCCATCCATGTACACCGGGCGATCCGGCGCGCGGAAGAACTGGATGTGATACGCGGTGAGCTCGCGCGTGATCGGGTCGATCTCCTTGGTGATGCGGTTGCCGCCGCCATAGAACCAGTTGTAGACGCCCGGGTGCGGACGACAGATGAACTCGGGGATCGACCAGTCGGAGATGTCGCCGGTGTCGTAGCGCAAACGGCCGGCGGCGTTGACCGGCAGCCCGGAGTAGTCGTACAGCTCCGCGGTGAAGCCGATCTCGTGAGGGATCTCGCTCCACTCGCCGCTGAAGTCGGTGGTCTGATAGGACGCGTTGAACGACGCCTGCGCGAGCAGGACGGCGCCGGACACGATCGCCAGCGACAGACTGCCGAGCGCCGCAGCCACAGGGCGAGGGCAACGCACGGAGCGCATGATACAGGGTCTCGCCCGAAGATTTGATGGTTTTTGGCGGGGTGGCATATCGTCGGCCGCCCCGTGTCCGGCGGCAGGCTCGGCGATTTGTCTAGTAGCATGTCTGCGCGCCTGGAGGCCCTATGCGTCGTGCCGCCGCGACTGCTGCCCTGTTGTTCACCATCATGCTCGGCTCGATCGATTCGGCATTCGCTCAGATCAGTCTCGTCGGCGAGTGGATGCCGCGTTATCACGAGGATCATCCCGATCGCATTCCCGGGCCCGAGCCGGGCGATTACACCGGCCTTCCGCTGACGCCGGGCGCGCGGCTGGCTGCCGATACGTGGAATGCGTCACGCCTGACGCTGCCCGAGCATCAGTGCAAGGTGCACATCTCGCCGTATATCTATCGCGGACCGAACCAGCTGCGCGTGTGGGAAGAACGCGATCCGAACACGAAGCGGCTCGTCGCGATCAAGAACTACATCGACACCTACGAGCAGGAGCGCACGATCTGGATGGATGGACGGCCGCACCCGCCTGAATGGGCGCCGCACACCTGGATGGGGTTTGCCACGGGCAAATGGGAAGGCGACATCCTGGTCGTCACCACGACGCATATCAAACAGGAGTGGATTCGCCGCAACGGCGTTCCCAACAGCGATCAGTCCACGATGATCGAGCACTTCATCCGCCACGGCGACACACTGACGCACGTCGTGCAGTGGAACGATCCGACGGCGCTCACCGAACCGCTGGTCAGGAGCGAGGACTTCGTCTTCAACGACCGCACGCGTGGCAACTGGCTCTGGCCGTGTGAGTACGTCGACGAGGTCGCCGACCGCCCGCGCGATCAGGTGCCGCACTACCTGCCGGGCACGAGTCCGTTCCTGGGCGAGTTCGCCTACCGTCACGGCATTCCGATCGACGCCGCCAACGGCGGCGCCGAGACGATGTATCCGGAGTACGTCGAGAAGCTCCGCACGCTGCCGCCACCGCCGAAGCCCTCGTCACGTTAGCGCGCGACACATCAACACAGGAATGCAGCTGAAGCAGACGTCATTGGGTCGAGGGCCGTGGTTGGTTGCCGCAACTGCGCTGGTCGTCGCGGTGATCGTGAGTACACGCGTCGAGACGCAATCGCGTGACGTACCGGGTCCGGCATGGGGTCGCAGCGGCGACATCAACGTCTTTCATGTCCAGGGTCACGTCGACATGCTCGTCGGCGCCGGCGGCAACATCGTGGTGCAGACCGGCGATGAAGGCGTCCTCGTCGTCGACACCGGGCTGGCGATGTACGCGGACAAGGTCCTGGCGGCGATTCGGAAGCTGTCGGACAAGCCGATTCGCTACATCGTCAACACACACGCCCACGCGGATCACACCGGCGGCAACGAGCTGATCGGCAAGGCAGGCAGCACCACGCAAGGGAATCCGACGCCAATCGTCGCGCATGAAAACGTGCTGGCGCGGATGAGCGCGGCGGTTGGGGAACGAACCGTGGCGCCCACGGTCGCCTGGCCGACCAACAGCTATGTGACCGCGTCGAAGGACTTCTTCTTCAACGGTGAACCGATCCGGCTGTTCCATGACGCCGCCGCACACACCGATGGCGACACGATCGCGCTGTTCCGACGCTCCGACGTGCTGGTGGCCGGCGACATCCTGGTGACGACCAGTTACCCTGTCATCGATCTCGCGAGCGGCGGCGGCGTGCAGGGCGTGATCGACGGTCTCAATCGCCTGCTCGATCTCGCCGTGCCGCAGCACGAGCAGGAGGGCGGCACCTACATCGTCCCGGGACATGGGCGCGTCTGCGACGAGGCGGACGTGCTCGAGTACCGGGACATGGTGACGATCGTCCGCGATCGCGTGCAGGACCTGATCGACCGCGGCCTCACGGTCGATCAGGTCAAGGCCGCGCGACCAACGCTCGATTACGACCTGCGTTACGGCGCCGCGTCAGGCCCATGGACGACGGCTATGTTCGTCGAAACCGTGTACAAGGATTTGTCTGCAAGGAAGCGGTAACCACCATGCGAAAAGGGCCACCTTCAGATGCGCGGCGGGCCGCGCAGCATTTGATTCTTGTCTCGATGACATTAGGGTTACCGGCCGTTGCGTCCGCACAACAAGCTTCTCCCTCGAACGCGCGCACGACCGCGCCGATCGATCTCACCGGATACTGGGTGTCGATCGTCAACGAAGACTGGCGCTGGCGCATGATGACGCCGGCGAAGGGCGATTTCGAGAGCGTCCCGTATACCGATGAAGCCAGGAAGGTCGCCGACGCGTGGGACCTCGCGCAGGACGAAGCCACCGGCAACGCCTGCAAGCCGTTCGGTGTCGGCAACATCATGCGCATGCCGGGGCGCCTGCACATCACGTGGCAGGACGACCGCACGCTGCGGCTCGATTTCGACGCCGGCACGCAAACGCGCCTGCTGCACTTCGATGGACTGGCGCCTGCCGGAGCCGAGCGCACGTGGCAGGGTCATTCCGTGGCGAGTTGGGATCGGCCCGTCGTGCCGCCGCGCGACCGAACGGCCGGCAACAATGCCAACCGGCTCCGCGAGCAGGGGCTGATCGGCGGCACTGCAGCTCCTGGCGGATCGCTCAAGGTGGTTACGACCAGGATGCGCGCCGGACACCTGCGTAAGAACGGACTTCCCTACAGCGAGAACGCCGTCGTGTCCGAATACTTCGATCGCATCACGTATCCGAACGGGGACACCTGGCTGATCGTCCGCACGGTCGTCGACGATCCGAAGTACCTGCAGGTGCCGTTCATGACCAGCTCGAACTTCAAGCTGGAACGAGATGGCGCAAAATGGCATCCGACCCCGTGCAAGATCGATCCGCCTTCCCGCCAAGGTAGGTAGGCCGCGCCTTGTCAGGCGCGGCTGATGTGAACAGCCGAAGCATGCACCAGCATGCAGTGCCGAGACACGATGCGGATTTCGCCAAGTCTGCCGATTAGCTGACTATGCCGGTCTGGCTCTTCGGCGTTGCTGCGCTCGCCGCACTCGTGTGCGGCGTGGGATGGATCCGCAGCGCGCGACGCCTCGCCACCGCGCGCGTCCTGATCGACACGCAGTCGACTGACGGTCACCGGGAAAAGGAGCTCCTCGAGGAGCTGCACCGCAACGCACGGCGCATGGCGCTGGCCGAGCAGGCGGCGGGTTTCGGTATCTACGATATCGATCTCGCCTCGAACCGCGTGACGTTCTCGCCCGGGTGGGCGGCGCTGAACGGCGTCTCCACAGAGGCGGACTCGTTGCCGCTGTCGGCCATTGTCGGCCTCATTCATCCGGACGACCTGACGTTCGTGCAGAAGATCACGCGTCTCGCGCTGACCGCGGCCGGCACGCAGATCATGGAATTCCGGATCATCAAGGCCGACGGATCGATCCGGTGGCATCGCGCCTGCGCCATGGCCGAGCGCGGCAACGGCGACATGCGCGTCGTCGGCGCCGTCCTCGACATCACGCAGGAGCGCGAGATGCTGTCGTCGCTCGACGACGCGCGCGAGCGCGCCGAGGCGCTGGCACAGGCCAAGAGCGACTTCCTGGCGAACATGAGCCACGAGATCCGGACGCCGATGAACGGCGTCATCGGCATGACCGGGCTCCTGCTCGACACCGAGCTGACCCCCGAGCAGCGCGACTACGCGGAGACCGTGCGCCACTCCGGCCAGGCGTTGTTGACCATCATCAACGACATCCTCGATTTCTCGAAGATCGAAGCGGGAAAGCTCGACATCGATCCCGCGTCTTTCGACCTCCGGCAGCTGCTCGAAGAGGTTGCCGACATGGTGGCGCCCAAGGCCGCGGAGCGCGGCGTCGATCTGCTGGTTCGCTATCCGCCACACATGCCCACCTGCTTCGTCGGCGACGCCGATCGCATTCGGCAGGTGATGGCCAACCTCGCCAGCAACGCCGTCAAGTTCACGCACGTCGGGCACGTGCTGATCTCCGCCGCGTCGACCGACACCGACGGAGAAAGCGGCGTCCGCATCGCCGTTGCCGACACCGGCATCGGCATCGCCGCGGACAAGATCGAGATGCTGTTCGAGAAGTTCACACAGGCCGACACGTCGACCACTCGACGCTATGGCGGGACAGGGCTCGGGCTCGCCATCTCGCGACGCCTCGTCACGCTGATGGGCGGCGCGATGCACGTCGAGAGCGCCAAGGGCGCCGGCTCCGAGTTCTCGTTCGTGCTTCCGTTGCCCGTGGACACCGCAATGTCCCACCGCGATCGTGCCGCCGTGCTCACCGCGGTCGCCGGACTCCACGTGCTCGTCGTGGACGACACGGACGTGAGCCGCCGCGTCCTGTGCGAACAGCTCGCCGCGTGCGGCATCCGCAGTGGCATCGCCTCGGCCGGCGACGCCTTGATGGCGTTACGCGCGGCCCGCGCCGCCGACGATCCATTCGACGTGGTGATAGCGAGAGCTCAGATGCGGGGCATGGACGGACGCCGGCTGGCCGAAGCGATCAAATCCGAGGGCCCGCTCGAAGACACCGTGTTCGTGATGCTCACGCCGGTCAACGACGGTGCGAGGCGCGCCGGCGGCTGTGTGGACATGTGCCTCACGACGCCTGTTCGTCAGGGTCGTCTGTTGCAGGCGCTGATGGCCGCTCAGGAACGAAAATGCGGATCGGTTGTTCCCATCGCCGCCACGGCGGCGGTGGCCGAGGCCGCCCCCGACGCGGAACCGGACGAGGGCAGGCCCGGAGAGTTCAGCGGCTCGGGCGCACGCGTCCTCGTCGTCGAGGACAACGCGGTCAATCAGAAAGTCGCGGTGATGCTGCTCGCCAAGTTCGGCCTGCGCGCCGACGTCGCCGGTCACGGTCGCGAGGCCGTGAACATGATGCGCCTGCTGGCCTACGACTTGATCCTCATGGACTGCCAGATGCCGGTCATGAACGGGTTCGAGGCGACGACGGAGATCCGAGGCATGGACGGCGCGGCCGCCCGGGTGCCGATCCTCGCCTTGACAGCCGACGTCATCACCGCTTCCCGCGAGCGCTGCATCGCCGCGGGAATGAACGACTTCATCGCCAAGCCGATCGAGCCGGAGGCGCTGGTCCGCGCCCTCCGCACCTGGCTGCCGCAAGCACAGGCGGACCCGGACTGCGTCACACCGCAGTCGAGCGCGGCCTGAGGTTGGTGGGCCGGGCCTTGTCAGGCCGGGCAAGGCAGAATCCGCGATAATAGGCCGCCGAATATGCCTACTCCCGGCGCGAGCCTGTGGACCGGTTCCTTCCTGCTCGCGATAAGCTGCGTCACCGTCATGGCTGGCGGGCAGACGCAACCGGCCGCATCCATCCGCGAGGCTTCAGCGTCGCTTCCCGGCGTGCGTCTGTTCTACCGCGATACCGGCGGCTCCGGCGTGGCCGTCGTCTTCATGCATCCGGCGACCGGAACCAGTCAGGTGTTCGAGAATCAGCTCATGGCATTCGCCAGCGCGGGGTATCGCGCGATTGCCTTCGACCGCCGCGGCTGGGGACGCACGCAGATGGATTCCGCCGCGCAGCCGGGCACCGCTGCCGACGATCTGCTGGCGCTCGTCAATCAGCTCGGCATCCAGCAGTTTCATCTCGTCGGCTCGGCGGCCGGCGGCTTCGTGGCATGGGATGCTGCGCTGTCGTATCCGGAACGGCTTCGCAGCCTGGTCGTCGCCAACAGCATCGGCGGCATCCAGGACGACGAGTTCGTCAAGCTCGGAGCCGAATTGAGGCCACCTGAGTTCCTCGCGATGCCAGCCCATTTGCGCGAGCTCAGTCCGAACTATCGTGCGGCGGATCCGGCGGGTGCACGGCGATGGCTCGAAATCGAACGCGGCGCCCGCTCGGGAGGAGCCGGCGAGGCAGGCGCACCAGGCGCCGGCCGAGGAAACATCCCCGCGGCGCAGCCGCTCAAGAATCGCCTGACATTCGCCGCGCTCGAACGCATCACACGTCCGGTGTTGCTCTTGACGGGCGGCGCGGACATGTACTCGCCGCCACCGGTGACGCGCATGTTCCAGTCACACGTCAAGCACGCGGAGCTCGTGATCATTCCCGACGCCGGTCACGCGACGTCGTGGGAACAACCGGAGGCGTTCAACCGCGCCGTGCTGGCCTTTCTCAGGAAGCATTGAGCCGGACCACACAGGCCCGGCCGCACCCTCAGCGCGTTCCCTGTGGCGGGCGCTTCAGATACTGATCGAGAAAGCGCAACATCGCGCCGTAGCCGTCGATCTGATTCTTCTTCTTGGTGAACCCGTGTCCCTCGTCGGCAAACACGATGTATTCCACGGGCACGCCATTTTTCTTGGCCGCGGCGACGATGTCATCCGATTCGACCTTGATGACGCGGGGATCGTTGGCGCCCTGCAGCACCATCAGCGGCTTCTTGATGGCATCGGCATGAAACAGCGGCGAGATATCCAGCAGCATCTGCCGGTCCTTCTTCGGATCGCCCATCTCGGCGTAGAGCGCCTCGCGCTGCGCCTCCCACCACGCCGGGATCGCCTCGATCGTGCGAACCCAGTTCGAAATGCCGAACAGATCGATGCCGACGTCGAACGCGTCGGGCTGCAGCGAGAGCGCCGCCAGGACCATGTAGCCGCCGTAGCTGCCGCCGACGATCCCGACGCGCGTGCCGTCGACATAGGGCAGGGTCGACAGGAACTTGCGCGCGTCGACGCAGTCCCACAGCGGTTCACGCCCATGCCGCTTGTCGTCGGCCGCCAGGAACGTCTTGCCGTATCCCGCGCTGCCGCGATTGTTGATGCCGAGCACCACGTAGCCGTGATTGGTCAGGAACTGCGTCACCGGATCGTAGCCGCGTCCGGTCTGGCCACCGGGCCCGCCGTGCACGAAGACGACCGCGGGGGCCTTCCGCGTCGGTCCGGCCTGACGCGGGCGCCACAGAATGCTGGGAATGGTCATCCCGTCACGC
>Ga0081539_10001458_pt1 | contig 40256 bp, 36 predicted proteins | sample TabmetS4T2R2_FD_71023 | JGI IMG/M metagenome (GOLD analysis project Ga0081539, IMG submission 71023) | Tabebuia heterophylla rhizosphere microbial communities from the University of Puerto Rico - S4T2R2 | ecosystem: Host-associated > Plants > Roots > Rhizosphere ... | reverse complement strand
ACCCGGGGGACCAAGCCGATCCCCCGCCGGCGCCGCCCCGACCGGCTCGAGACGGCCCTGTTCGAGGACCGCCACGTGCCCATGCCCGCCTCGGCGTCGTTCCCCTCCGGCCACGCCGCCTCGGCGTTCGCCTTCGCCTACGCCATCGGGCGCCACCTGCCCGCCCTCGCCCTGCCGATCCGCCTGCTGGCCGCGGCCGTCGCCTACTCCCGGGTCCACACCGGCGTCCACTATCCCGGCGACGTGGTCATCGGGTCGGTGACCGGCGCCGGCACCGCGGCCATGGTCGCCGCGGTGGCCGACCGCGCCGCCCGCGCCCGGCCGGTCTAGCGCCGGGGCGGGGCCGAGGCCGGCTGGGCCGCGGGCCGGGGCGGCTCCAGGGTCCGGGGCCGGTTCCCCTCGACGGCCACGATGATGCGAGCGTGGCGGTCGTAGGTGAGGTAGCTCCAGATCCAGTTGACCAGCACGGCCACCCGGCTGCGGAACCCGATGATGTAGGCCAGGTGCAAGGCCAGCCACATGTACCAGGCGAGGGCCCCCTTGAACCGGGCCCCGTTGGGCAGCTCGGTCACGGCGGCGTTGCGGCCGATGGTGGCCATCGTCCCCTTGTCCTTGTACGCGAACGGGGTCCGGGGCTCGCCGTTGAGCGTCCGCCCGATGTTCTGGACGGCGTGCCTGGCCTCCTGGATGGCCGGCTGGGCGACCTGGGGCAGCAGCCCCCCCTTGCCGTCGCCGGCCCCGGCCAGGTCGCCGACCACGAACACCTCGGGCCGGCCGGGGACGCTGAGGTCCTCGCCGACCAGGATCCGGCCGCCGCGCGTCTGCTCCAGGCCGAGGACGTCGGCCAGCGGGTGCGCCCGGACCCCGGCCCCCCAAATCAGGGTGCGGGTCGGGATCACGGTGCCGTCCTTGAGCACGACCTCGTCCGGGGTGGCCCGCTCCATGGCCGAGCTGAGCCGCACCTCGACCCCGCGCTTCTGCAAGATCTCGAGGGCGTGCTTGCGGGAGCTGGGGTGGAACGGGGCCAGCAGGTGGTCCATGGCCTCCAGCAGCACCACCCGGGCCTGGTTGATGTCCAGGTCGGGGAAGTCGTGGACCAGCACATGCTTGAACAGCTCCTCCAGGGCCCCGGCCATCTCCACCCCGGTGGGGCCGCCGCCGACCACGACCACGGTCAGGGCGCCCTTGGCGACCTCGGCCGGGTCGTTCTCGGCCAGCTCGAACTGGCGCAGCAGGTGCGCCCGGAGCTGCAGGGCGTCGGGCATGGTCTTGAGCGGGAAGCTGTGCTCCTCGACCCCCGGGATCCCGAAGGTGTTGGTGGTCGCGCCCGCGGCCAGGATCAGGTAGTCGTAGGGGAACCGCCGGCCCTCCTCGGTCAGCACCTCCTTGGCGTCGACGTCGACGCCGGACACCGTCGCCATGCGGACCGACGTCCGCCGGTAGCGGCGGACGATCCCGCGCACCGGGTGGGCGATGTCGGCCGGCTGGACCAGCCCGGTGGCCAGCTGGTACAGCAGCGGCTGGAAGAGGTGGTAGTTGTGCTGCTCGAGCAGGGTCACCTTGACCGGCGGCTTCACCTTGGCCAGGGCCTTGACGGCGTTGAGGCCGGCAAACCCGCTGCCGACGACGACCACCCGCGGCGATCCGTTCCGGTTCCTGACCTTGGTCATCGCTGCACCCGCCTCCCGACCCGACACCCTGATCGTTCAAGCAGCAGTATGCCCGGTATTGTCGTCACCGGAACTGGTTGGGAGGTGCCGATGACAGGAACAGCAGGCGAGGGGTTCGGCGCCCTGCCCTTCGGGGAGGTCGCCCGGGCGACGGTGGCCGCCGAGGAGCGCAGCCTGGAGCTGGCCCAGGCGTGGGCCGAGACCCTGCGCGAACTGGTGGCCGACCAGGTCGAGGGTGGCCAGGCCGCCCTGGAGGGCTTCACCACCACCCAGGCCCAGCTGGAGCTGGCCAGGGCCATGCTGGCACCGCTCGGGGCCGCCCAGCCCGAGGCCTCCGGCGACCTCGTCCAGAGCTGGAACGACGCCTTCCTGCGCCTGCTGGAGGCGGCCCCGGGTGCCCCGCCCCGCCGCCCGGTCGGTGGCGACTGACGCCGTTCAGCCGTCCTGGGTCAGGGGCAGCAGGACCTGGAAGCGGGTGTCGCCCGGTGACGAGCTGAAGCGCAGGTCGCCGTGGTGGCGCTGGACCACGATCCGCCAGCAGATGTCCAGCCCCAGCCCGGTGCCCCGACCGACCGGCTTGGTGGTGTAGAAGGGCTCGAAGAGGTGGGCCGCGGCCGCCTCGGGCACGCCGGGGCCGTTGTCGCCGATCTCGACCAGGACCCGGTCGCCGTCGCGGGCGGTGCGGACCGTGAGCCGGCCGCGTCCGTCCATGCCCTCCATGGCGTCGACGGCGTTGTCGACCAGATTGGTCCAGACCTGGTTGAGCTCGCCGGCGTAGGCGGGCAGGGTGGGCAGGGCCCGGTCGTAGTCGCGGACGACCTCGATGCCGGTCTCCAGCTTGTGCTTGAGCATGGTCAGGGTCGACTCCAGCCCGTCGTGGACGTCGACCTGCTGCAGGGGGCTGCGGTCCATCTGGCTGTACTGCTTGGCCGCGCCGATCAGGGCCGAGATGCGCCCGGCGGCCTCGCCGACCTCGTCCAGCAGGCTCTGGGCCTCGCAGGTGGTGGCGGCCAGGCCGACCGCCCGGGCCAGGGCCGGGGCCGGGACGGCGGCGGCCACCCGCTCCAGCCAGGCGGTGTCGACCCCGGCCGCGACCAGCGGCGGGGCCAGCTCCCAGGCGCCAGCCACGGCGTGGGCCTCCAGCCAGCCGCCAAGCTCGTCCTCACGGTCGGCGGCGTCCAGCGGGGACCGTGGCGGCTGCCCGGCCCCGGCGGCGGCCTCGCCGACCAGGTCGGCCAGGGCGGCCAGCTGCCCGGCGGCCACCCCGGCCGCGCCCAGGCCGGCCAGCTCGTCCCAGAGGCCGGCCAGCCGCTCCCGGAGGCTGGCCGTGGCCCTGGTGGCGGCCGTGGCCGGGTTGTTGAGCTCGTGGGTGAGGCCGGCGGTGACCGTGCCCAGGGCGACCAGCCGCTCCCGGGTGCTGACCGTCTGCTGGGAACCCATCCCCTGGACGGCGAAGCCCTCGAGCATGTGGGTGGCCATCGGGAACCACTCCCGCACGGCCCAGCCGAAGTCGGCCGCGGGCAGGACCCAGAAGCGGCAGTCGGTGACGGCGCGGAGGCCAGTCGCGTACGAGCGGGCCAGCGGCAGGTCCAGGTAGGCGAAGAACGCCCCGGCGTAGGTGCCGCGGTGGCTGGTCCGGTTGACCTCGATCTCGGCCCCGCCGGCCCGCATCAGCATCGACAGGGTCCCCTCGAGCAGCACGAACAGCCGCTCGGCGGGCTCGCCGGCCCGGTAGATCGTCTCGCCGGCCCGGTACTGGGCGATCTCGCCCCGCTCGGCCAGCCAGGCCAGCTGGCCCTCGTCGAGCTTCTCGAACAGGAACAGCTCCCGCAGCTCGCCGGGGCCGAGCCGCCCGGTCACTGGGCCTCCAGGTACCGGTGGACGAGCTGGATGGCCATGGCCCCCTCCCCCACCGCCGAGGCGACCCGCTTGACCGAGCTGGCCCTGGCGTCGCCGGCGGCGAACACCCCGGGGACGCTCGCCTCGAGGTAGTAGGGGTCGCGCTGCAGCGGCCACCCCCGCGGCCGGCGGCCCTCGACCAGCAGGTCGGGGCCGGTGACCACGAACCCCCGGGGGTCACGCTGGACGACCCCGCCGAGCCAGTCGGTGCAGGGGGCGGCGCCGATGAACACGAACAGGAAGCCGGTGGCCACCTCCTCCTCGGCCCCGCTGGCGGTGTCGCACAGGCGCAGCCGCTCCAGGTGCTCGCCGCCCGCGGCCGCGACCACCCGGGTGCTGGTGCGGACCTCGATGTTGGCGGTGTCGCGGATCTGGCGGATGAGATAGTGGGACATCGACCGCTCCAGGCCGTCGTCCCGGACCAGCAGGGTGACCCGGCGGGCGTGCCGGGACAGGAACACCGCCGCCTGCCCGGCCGAGTTGGCGCCCCCGACCACATACACGTCCTCGTCGGCGCAGGCCGGGGCCTCGGTGGCCGCCGACCCGTAGAACACCCCCCGGCCGGTGAGCCGGTCGACGCCGGGCACGTCCAGGGTGTGGTAGGCGACCCCGGTGGCCAGCACCACGGTGTGGGCGGCGACCTCGCCGCCGTCGGCGAAGCGGACCACCCGCGAGGAGCCCCGCGTCTCGAGGCCGGTGACCTCGGCCGCGGTGAGGATCTCGGCCCCGAAGCGGGTCGCCTGGCGCCGGGCCCGGTCGGTGAGCTGGGCGCCGCTGATGCCGTCGGGGAAGCCAAGGTAGTTCTCGATCCGGGAGCTCTGGCCGGCCTGGCCGCCGGTCGCCTCCCGCTCGACCAGGACGGTGCGCAGTCCCTCGGAGGCGGCGTAGGTGGCGGCGCCCAGCCCGGCCGGGCCGCCGCCGACGATCACCGTGTCGTAGAAGCCGGTGGCCGGGGTGGTGGGCAGGCCGACCTTGGCCGCCAGCTCCTCGACCCCCGGGTCGACCAGGCGCTCGCCGCCGGGGGTGACGACCAGTGGGACGCTCGTCTCGTCGAGCCCGGCCGCCTCCAGCAGCCGCCGGCCCTCGGGCTCGTCGGCGGTGAGCCAGCGGTACGACACCGAGTTGCGGGCCAGGAAGTCGCGGACCTCATAGGAGCGCGCCGACCAGCGGTGCCCGACGACCTGGGTCGCGGTCACGGGCTCGTCGCCGGTGTCACGCCACAGCCCGATCAGCTCGTCGACCACCGGGTAGAGCTTCTCGGTGGGCGGCTCCCACGGCTTGAGCAGGTAGTGGTCGAGGTCGATGACGTTGATGGCCTGGATGGCGGCGTCGGTGTCGGCGTAGGCGGTCAGCAGGGCCCGCCGGGCGGAGGGGAACAGGTCCATGGCCTGCTCCAGGAACTCCAGCCCGCTCATCGTGGGCATGCGGTAGTCGGCCAGGAGCAGCGCCACCGGGTCGCCGCGGAGCTTGATCTCGCGCAGGGCCTCCAGCGCCTCCGGCCCGGACTCGGCCCGCACGATCCGGAAGTCCCGGCCGTACCGCTTGCGCAGGTCCCGGGCGACCGCCCGCGACACGCCCGGGTCGTCGTCGACCGTGAGCAGGACGGGCTTCGGTGCCTCCATGACGCCCGATGGTAGGGTCAGGCCCGGACAGCCAACAACCGCCAACCGCCGCGTGAGGCCATGACCAGCCTGCCCCACGACCGCTTCTGCGACGAGATCGTCACCCAGACCGGCCTGCTCCGCGAGGTCGTGGCCGGGGCCGACCTGTCGGCCACGGTGCCCACCGCCCCCGACTGGGCCCTGGGCGACCTGCTGCGGCATGTCGGCGGCAACCTCCGCGCGGTCGAGCAGGCGGCCCGCACCGGCATCCCCGTCACCGAGCCCGAACGCGAGGTCCCCGGCCACGCCGGGCCCGGCGGCGACGACCCGGCGGCCCTGGGCGGCTGGCTGGCGTCGGCGGCCGAGGCGGCCGGGGCCACCCTGCGGTCGGCCGGCCCGGACGCCGAGGCCCAGGTCTGGGACGTCCGCTGGCCCACCGCCGCCTGGGCCCGCCGCGCCGCCCAGGACATCGTCGTCCACCGTGCCGACGCCGCCGGGACGGTCGGCGCCGCCTACCGGGTCGACGGCGACCTGGCCGTGGACGCGGTGGACGAGTTCCTTGACCTGTTGAGCGGGTTGGCGGCCGCGGCCGCCGCCGCGGACGGCGACCCGGGGCCTGGCCAGGAGCCCGGGGGAGCCGGGGCCGCCGGGCCGGAGCCCGGTGGGACCGTCCATCTCCACGCCACCGACACCGGCCCCGACCTGTCCGCCGAGTGGCTGGTCGCGCTGGACCTCCCGACCTTCCGCTGGCGCCACGGCCACGACAGGGCCACCGTGGCCGTCCGGGCCCCGCTGGCCGACCTGCTGCGGGTCGTCACCCGCCGCCTGCCGCCAGACAGCGAGGGCGTCGAGGTGTTCGGCGACCGCATGGTGCTGGACGCCTGGCTGGAGCACCTTCGGCTCCAGTGAGCGGGCGGGCCTGCGGTCCCCGGCCAGCCGCCGGCGCCGGCGTTGCCCTATCTCCTGCGTGCCCCGCTCCCCTACCCCCTGCGGCCCCGGGTGCGGTCGAGCTGCCGGCGGTCGCGCTTGGTGGGCCGGCCCATCCCCGGGTCGCGCCAGCCTTGCCGGAACGCCGGCTCTCGGGGCGGCGGGGGCGGGCTGCGGTCGATCAGGCAGGTGGCCGCGACCTCGGCCCCGACTCGGGTCTCGAGCAGCCGGACGGCCTCGACCACCCGCTCCCGGTCACCGACCCGCAGCCGGACCGTATATCCCACCTTGATCGGCGACGCCGGCTTGACCCGGACCCCGTTGACCTGCACGTGCCCGGCCCGGCAGGCCTGGGCGGCCCCCGAACGGGTCTTGGTCAGCCGCACCGCCCACAGCCAGCGGTCGACTCGGACCCGGTCGGTCACGACCGCCCGGCGGCCCCCGGCGGGCCGATCCACCGGGTGGGCTCGGCCTTGGCCTCCGACCCGGCGGCCGGCGGCTCCTCCTCCACACCGAAGGCCCGGCTGATCGACCGCAGGGCGCTGGTCACCTCGCTGGGGATGACCCAGAGGGTGCTGCCCTCGCCCTGGGCCAGCTGCGGCAGGGTCTGCAGGTACTGCCAGGCCAGCAGCTTGGGGTCGGGGTCATTCTCGTGCACGGCCTGGAACACGGTCTGGATCGCCTGCGCCTGGCCCTCGGCCTTGAGGATGGCCGACTGGCGCTCGCCCTCGGCCCGCAGGATGGAGCTCTGCTTCTCCCCCTCGGCCGTCAAGATCTGCGACTGCCGGACGCCCTCGGCGGTCAGGATGGCCGCCCGCTTGTCGCGGTCGGCGCGCATCTGCTTCTCCATGGCCTGCTTGATCGGGGCTGGCGGGTCGATGGCCTTGATCTCGACCCGGTTGACCCGGATCCCCCACTTGCCGGTGGCCTCGTCGAGCACGCCCCGGAGCTCGCTGTTGATCTTCTCCCGGGAGGTGAGGGTCTCCTCGAGCTCCATGCCGCCGATCACGTTGCGCAGGGTGGTCACGGTCAGCTGCTCGGCCGCCTGAATGAAGTTGGAGATCTCGTAGGCTGCCGCCCGCGCGTCGGTGACGTGGAAGTACAGCACGGTGTCGATGTTGACGACCAGGTTGTCCTCGGTGATCACGGGCTGGGGCTGGAACGACACCACCTGCTCGCGCAGGTCGATGGTGGGCCGCACCCGGTCGACGAACGGGATCACGAAGTTCAGGCCCGGCTCCAGGGTCCGGCTGTAGCGGCCGAGCCGCTCCACGTTGCGGGCCCGCGCCTGGGGCACGATCCGCACCGAGCGGAGCACCACCAGCGCGGCCAGCAGCGCGACTACAACGGCGACGATCAGGACTTCCATCTGTTCACTCCCGCGGGTACACGAGGGCGGTCGCGCCCTCGATCTCGATCACGTCGACGGTGGTCCCGGCCGGGATCACCAGCGACTCGTCATAGGCGCGGGCCGACCACTCCTCGCCGCCGATCCGCACCCGGCCGGCATGCCCGGTGACCTCCTGGACGACCCGCGCCTGCCGGCCGACCAGGGCCGCCACCCCGAACCGGTGCTGCGGCCCCAGCCGGGGCCGGAGCTGTCGCCGCATCAGCGGCCGCACGACCACCAGCCCGGCAACGGCGACCACCGCGAACACGACGAACTGGACGGCACCGCCGCCGCCCAGGGCGGCGACCGCGGCCGCGGCCAGCGCGGCGACCGCCAGCAGCCCGAGCGCCGCCGTCAGGGTGAAGATCTCGGCGATCCCGAAGATCGCCGCCACGATGATCCAGATGATCGACGAGTCCATCTCGAACATTCCTCCACCCTCAGAATACGCCCGGCACGCTGGGACGGAGCGTCACCTGGATGACACCCGATCGGGTCGTGGTCCAGCGGGCCGTCAAGCGGGGGCCGGGGGCCGGAGCCGGGCCGCCCGGGACTCCAGATAGCGCTGCTCGGCCAGGCTGAGGGTGCGGCGGGCGGCCAGGCGATAGGCGGCATGCGCGGCCTCGTCGTCGCCCGCGAGCTCGAGCAGGTGGGCGCGGACGGCGTCGACCCGGTGGTGGCCGGCGAGGGCGGGTTCGGCCTCGGCCGCCGCCAGCTGCCGCAGGCCGGCCTCGGGCCCGTGGACCATGGCCACAGCCACGATGCGGTTGAGGGTGACGATCGGCCCCGGCGCCAGGCGGTCCAGTAGCTCGTAGAGGCCGAGGATCTGGTCCCAGTCGGTGTCCTCGAAGCGGGCCGCCTCGTCGTGGACGGCGGCAATGGCCGCCTGCAGCTGGTAGGGGCCGATCGGCGCCGTCGCCAGGGCGCGGGTGATCAGCGCGACCCCCTCGGCGATGGCCTGGGCGTCCCAGCGGCCGCGGTCCTGCTCGGCCAGGGGGACCAGGGAGCCGTCGGGGCGGGTGCGGGCCGGGCGCCGGGCGTCGGTGAGCAACATCAGGGCCAGCAGCCCGGCCACCTCCCCGTCGGCGGGCAGCCGGGCGTGGAGCTGGCGGGTCAGGCGGATCACCTCGCCGGTTAGCTCGACCCGGTGCAGGGCCGCCCCCGAGCTGGCGGTGTAGCCCTCGTTGAAGATCAGGTACAGCACCCTGAGCACGGCGGCGATCCGCTCGCTGCGCTCGGCCTCGGCGGGCATCCCGAACCTGGCCCCGCTGGCTCTGATCCGCTGCTTGGCCCGGCTGATCCGCTGGGCCACGGTGGCGTCGGGCACCAGCAACGCGCGGGCGATCTCGGCCGTGGTCAGCCCGCCGACCGCCCGCAGGGTCAGGGCCACCTGCGACGCCTGGGTGAGCGACGGATGGCAGCAGAGCAGCAGCAGGGTGAGGGTGTCGTCGACCGCCGGGGCGGGCTCGGGCTGCGGCGGCGCCAGGGCGGCGGCGGTCTCCTCCCGGCGCCGGCGGGCGGCCTCCTGCCGCCACCGCTCGATCCACCGGCGGGAGGCGACGGTCGTCAGCCAACCCCTGGGGTTGGCCGGCGTCCCCTCGGCCGGCCACTGCTGCGCCGCCGCCAGCAGGGCCTCCTGGACCGCGTCCTCGCAGCCGTCGAAGTCGCCGTAGCGCCGGACGAGAGCACCAAGCACCTGCGGCGACAGCTCCCGGAGGAGCCCTTCGACCTCGGCCGGGGTGCTCACATCTCAATCCCGCCGAGCTGCAGGACCGGGCGGACCTCGACCAGGCCCAGCTCGGCCTCGGGCACCCGGGCGGCGATCTCGATCGCCCGCTCCTCGCGCTGGACCTCGAGCAGGAAGAAGCCGGCCAGCAGCTCCTTGGCCTCGGCGAACGGGCCGTCGCTGATCACCGCCTGCCCCTCGCGGACCGACACCCGCCGGGTCAGCGAGGCGTCGGCCAGGGCCTCAGAGACGATCAGCTCCCCGTTGGCCGCCAGCTCCTCGGTGAGGGCCGCGTAGTAGCGGAAACCCTCGGCCCGCTGCTCGTCGCTGAAGCTCTCCCAGATCGCCCGCGATGCCGGGTTGCTCCAGATCAGGACCAGGTACTTCACCGGCGCCTCCCCAAAGTTGTTCAGAATGCTGGCACTGACATGTCGAGACTAGCCCGGCGGCTTCGACCACCTGGTGAACGACCACCAACGAGGAGGTCAGCATGGGCAGCACCACCCGCATCACCGGCGTCGGGACCGTCGGCGTCCCCGTCACCGACCAGGACCGGGCCCTCGAGTTCTACGTCGGCAAGCTCGGCTTCGAGAAGCGCCGCGACATGCCGTTCGGCCCCGGCCGCTGGATCGAGGTCGCCCCGCCCGGGTCACCGACGACCATCGCCCTGGTCCCGGCCGGCGTCCCCACCGGCATCCGCCTGGCCACCTCCGACGCCACCGCCGACCACACGACCCTCCAGTCCGGCGGCGTCGACGTCGACCCCGAGGTCATGCGGATCCCCGACGCGCCAGCGATGTTCAGCCTTCGCGACCCCGACGGCAACACCCTGATCCTGGTCGAGTGGACCTGAGGAGGAACGACATGGACACCCAGTTCACCGCCAGGCTCCAGAAGAGCCCCAACCCAGGCGGCTGGACCTACCTCGTCTGGCCCGACTCCGTCGAGTTCTTCGGCACCCGAGGCCTCGTCAAGGTCCGCGGCACCATCGACGGCCACCCCTTCCAGAGCTCCTTCATGGCCCTCGGCGACGGCACCCACAAGCTCCCCGTCAAGGCCGACATCCGCAACGCCATCGGCAAGCAAGCCGGCGACACCGTCACCGTCCACCTGCAGGAACGCCTCGACACCTGACCCGTTGCGACCCGCTGGCCACGCCCGTAGACTCGCCCGCACCACGGGCGTGTAGCTCAGCGGGAGAGCGCTGCCTTCACACGGCAGAGGCCACAGGTTCGAAACCTGTCACGCCCACCAGCACAAACACCTCCCTCGAACCCCGTTGCGGTGCGGGCTGATCCCGTTGACCTGCAACGAGGTCCAGCACCTGTTCGCCGCCCTGGTCGCCCGACCCGCCGGTGGTGCCGGCCACCGCCTGCGCTGGTCAGCATGGCGCCGCCGGCACCAAGCCCGCGCCCGCACCTGCCACTACCGCCAGCAAGCCAACGGCCCATGAAGATCACGAACCACGGTTGGCGTCCTGGGCGGCGTCGATGCCGTCGACGAAGCCGAGGACGGCCTTTGCCAGCTGCTCGGGCGCCTCCATCGCGGCGTAGTGGCCGACGCCGTCGAGCTGGACGGAGCTGATCCCCGCCGACGCGGCCTGGGACATGGTCCGGGCCGTGAAGGGGCCATGGGCGGCCCCGACCGCGAGCACGGGCACGGTCAGCCCGGGGGACTGGGCGAGGGCCCTGATCTCCGGCCCTTCCCGCAGCATCGACCGGTAGAGGCCGGCCGCGCCGCGCCAGCCGCCGGGACGGGCGTAGGTCCGGGCGAAGTCGTCGAGGTCGGCATCGGTGACCGCGCCCGGGACGGCGGTCATGGACGAGAATGCGTACTGCCCGATGAACTCGCGCTCGCGGCCGGCCAGGAGCATCTCGGGAATGCCGGGCGCGGCGAGGACCCCGATGTGCCAGGTACCGCCGTGGGTGACGTCGGCCAGCGTCTCCAGGCCGAACCCGGCGAGGCCCGTCTCGATGGCGGTAAGGCTGAGCACGTCCTGCGGGTGGGTGGCGGCCAGCCGGAAGACCGTCGCCCCGCTGATGTCCTGCCCGGTCAGGTGGACCGGGCCGAGGCCGAGGTGCGCGATCAGCTGGTGCAGGTCCTCTGCTGCGGCCTTGCTATCGTGGTCGCCCGGCGCGGTGTCGGAGTCGCCGAAGCCGCGCAGGTCCACGGCGAAGACCCGGTGGCTGGCGGCGAGCAGGGGGATGAGCTTGCCGAAGGCCCGCCAGGTCTCGGGGAACCCGTGGACCAGCAGGACCGGGGACCCGGTGGTCCCGGCGGCGGCGTAGTGCAGGGTCGTTCCGTTGACGTGGGCGCGGTGGTGGGTGATCTCTGGGACGGCGGGGCTGGCTGGTGCGGTGGTCATGCCTTCTCCTCTATTCGACAGCCTGGCTGTCTAATAATGGCCACCCTGGCTGTCTTTTGTCAAGGGTCGTATCCTTCTCGCATGTCTCGCTCTGGCGCTGATCTCGCGCTGCTGCTGCTCGGGGGCTTCCGCACGCTCGTGGATGCCGCGACCGTCGAGCTGGCCGATCGTGGCCACGAGGACGTGCGTCCCGTTCACGACTTCGCCATGCGGGCCATCGCCGCCGGAGCCGACAGCGCCTCAGAGCTCGGCCGTCGCCTGTCGATCACCAAGCAGTCGGCCGCCAAGACCATCGCGGTCCTTCAGGAGCGCGGGTACGTCGCCCGCGACCCGGACCCGCGCGATGCCCGCCGCAAGCGCCTTACAGTGACCGAGCTCGGCTTCGACGTGCTGCGCCAGGGCGAGGCGATCTTTGACGAGCTCCGCGATCAGTGGGCACAGCGGATCGGCACCGCCGAGCTGGAGAGCATCGAGGACCACCTCACTGCGCTGGCAGGCGCGCAGCCGGTGCGCTTCGACACGCCCGGATGGATTGCCCGCGACGTCGGCGAGCCGGCCTGAGCCAGGCGGTGGACAGGCGCTCGGCGTGGCCAACTACCGTGCTCCGTTGACCAGCTAGCGTTCTCCGTCACAGACCTCCATAAGGAGAGTTTGTCACCCTAAACGGTGGCCACCCAGATCAACCCGCCGCCAGCCCTGCCCCTCCACCCGGCCAGCCAGGTCACGATCTACGGCTGCAGTACTAGGCGACCTTCAGGGCATGCTGAGGGCACGTGACCTGTTCTGTCCGGGGGAACAAAGGAGCTGTTCGAGCACTCGCGAAATGGCCGATAGCCTGCTCGTTCGGGTGGTGGGTGTGCCGTGGTTATCCGCGGTGATCTGGAGGGCTGCGGCCCAGGTGCGGCCCAAGCTTGTCGTTTCAGTGAAGTCCGATGCCCAGGCGAGCCCGAAGGTATCCGAAGCCGGGACTGCAAGGTACCGCCTCGATCGCCGGGCGAGGCCAGTACCCGCTGATAACGCTATTGGCGTCACGCCATACCTACCGCCGCGACGCTTACGCAGGCCGCCGCTCCGTCAAGCGGGAGGTCGCTGGTTCGAGTCCCATCGCTCCCGCTCTTTACTCCCGCGCGAACAGCGTTTCAGCGTCGACCTCGGCCTCCGCCGTCAGGTCACCGGCGATGTCGAGTGCCCACGAGCAGGGAGCCGGCTTCGAGTTCGCGCTGTAGGGAGGGCACGAGCCCGCGCGAAACGGGCTCGTGCCGTCGTGTGCCTCAGACGCAGCCTGGGAACTTGAACGCGCCGATGCGCGTCTGCCAGGGCCTCGGATCTGCCGTCGTCCCCGAACGGGCGTAGTACTCGTTCATGTACCAGAACGTGCAGCCGTCCTGCGGGTCGACGCTCATCGAGGTGTAGTCGCCCCACCTCGAGTTCGTGGTCGTCTGCACGCCGGAGCCGTTCTGCAGCACCGTCTCGGCCTGCGTGAGCTGGCCGAGCGGATCACCGTTCAGGCGCCCCGCGTACCGGATGCCGGGGAACACGTTCGTCGCGTTGACCACGCTGTAGCCGAGGGCGAGGTTGCCCTGCTTGTCGAGCGCGACGCTGCCCATCCAGCGGTTGATGCCGTCGTTCGGCGCCCACGTCCCCTCCTGGTGGAGCACGGCGTTGCGCGGGTTGCGCAGCTCCCACCAGCGGACGCCGGCAACGCCCGGCCTCGCTTCGACCGACTGGTTCGTCACGAGCGTCTCCTGCGTCCCGAAGTTGCGGTACTGGAGCCGCCAGAGCGGCCGCTGCCGGTACGAGAGGATGTCGAGGAACTGCGACGGATCGGTGATGCCGGGCTGCGGGAGGCAGTCACGGCTCGTCGGTGCGCACGGGAAGATCGTGTCGTACTCCGCGATCGGCACGTGCTTGATGAACCCGAACGTCGCCGCGGACGAGTTCTTCCAGTCGACGTCGAGGCGGAACACGTTCAGCGCGTCGAACGGTGCGTGGTCGCCCGCGTCGTCGTCCATCGAGCCGACGAAGTACTCGGCGGGGCCGCTAGCAGGCGGCTGCCGCGAACCGTCGAGATCCGCGGGCAGGATGCCGTCGCCCACCTGGTACGCCGGCTGGTTCAGGTCGAAGCGCACGAACTGTGTGTTCGGGTTGCCCGCGACGAGCTGGCGCCGGTTGATCGCGTAGATGCCGAGGATCTCGTTGCCGCCCGCCGTGCTGTGCTCGAACTCGCGGGTGGTGATGAAGAGCCCGTTCGGCATCACGCCGTACTTCGGGTAGTCCGGGAAGTTCTTCCCCTCCGTCTTGAACGCGTAGCGGAAGTACCGGCCGGTCGGGTCGGACGTCTGCGAGACGGCGATGCAGTTGTAGAACGGCAACTTCCTGATGTCGAGCCCGCGGGTCGTGAACTGCGTCAGGATCCAGCGATCGGAGATCTCGTCGTAAAGGACGATCGGGTCGCCGCTCGGATCCGTGCAGTCTTCGATCGGGAAGCCCTGCCACAGCGTGCCGGTGTCGATGGGGCCGAGCAGCAAGCTGCCTGTCTTCGAGTAGACGGCAAAGGTCAGGTTCGTCATCGCGACGAAGTGCCTCGCGCCGACGTCGCCGTTCGGGTCCGGCGGGTTCACTCGCCCACCGAAGATCCTGAAGTTGTCCTCGTTGCTCGGACCCTCGAACGTGAGCAGCGGTGCCGGCATCACGCCTGTCGGAGCCTGCGTTTGCAGCGCGCCGTCCGGCTCGTGGGGCGTCTGCATGACGGCGGCGTCCTCCTCTTCGTCGAGTTCGGGTATACCCGCCGGCTTCACCTGCTTCATCTGGCTGAGCGGCGGCGTCGTGTCGAACGCGGCGGCGGTGCCCACGAGGACCGGCGAAAGCGCCGCCGCGCTCGCCTGTGCGACGCCCGAAGAGCTTGCGGCCAGCGCCGCAACGCTGAGGCACGAAGCCACGAGCGTCGCAGCCAGAACGATTCTGCGCATCCTCTCTCCTCCTCTCCCCGGTTGTCGGAGCGTGACCTATCGAGACACCCCAAACGGGTTCAGGTCAAGGTTTCTCGATCAGTGCATGTACGCGCTCGAGGCGGGGATCGTCGGCTCCCGCAGGTTCAGCTCGACGAGCCGGGGGCCGGCTTGATGAAGAACAGAAAGTCTCCCAACGATGATGCCCATCAGCCGAGACTTCACAACACCGCGCAGCCGACTAGAACACCCTTTTGGTTCCGTGCCGGTTAGCTTGAGCGTCCTCGGCCACTCGAAGAGCAGTGGTCAGTCGTTCCTGGATAGCATCAACGACTCGGACCGCCATGGCCTCAGTGGTGTGGCGGTAGCGAACGCCGATCCGGCTGTCGCCTTCCAGCGCACCGTGGCGGCTGCGCTGGTGGCCCGTGAGTTCGTCGATTACCCGGGCTGGGGTGCCGGCGTCCTCCAGCCAGGTCGAGAAGGTGTGGCGGAAGTGGATCACCTCACGCGGGCGTTCCCGGAGTTGAGCACCGCTGACTGGCTGCTGGGTCCGCATCAGGTCTTGGCAACGGTCGGCGGCCACCTGGACCTTGTGCAGCAGATGCTCCCGAACACCGCCGGCGTCAAGCGAAGCGTCGGCGCCTGTTGCAGGTCGGCGCTCGCTATACCGAGTTCGCAGCGTATGGAACTGACGGGGATGGTTGACACGTCGGGTCTCCAACTAGGGAGGAGACCCTGTGACCGAGCAGGAGCTGACCCGTCGCGCCAAGCGGCGCCTGGCGATCCTGCGCCACGCTGAGGAGATCACCGGCAATGTCGCGCTGACCTGCCGCTCCTACGGCATCAGCCGCCAGGTGTTCTACAAGTGGCGCCAGCGCTATGAGCAGCACGGCCTGGACGGGCTCCGGGACCGCTCCCACCGCCCCCGGGTGAGCCCCAACGCCACCCGCACCGAGGTCGTGGGCAAGATCATCTACCTGCGCCAGCACGACCACTTCGGCCCGGCCAAGATCGCGATGTACCTCAAGCGCTACCACGACATCCAGATCAGCCCCTCCGGGGGTGTGGCGCATCCTCAAGCGGCTCGAGCTCAACCGCCTCCCGGCCTCCCAGCGCCACCAGCGCTACGACAAGCCCCTGCCCGGCCACCGCGTCCAGCTGGCTGTGAAGTTCATCGCCCCCCTGGCCGGCTCACGCGCAAGCACTACCAGGTCACCGCCATCGACGACTGCACCCGCCTGCGCGTGCTGCGCATCTACCCCACGCTCACCCAGCAGACCGCCATCCAGTTCCTGGACTATGTGCTGGAGCGGCTCCCGTTTCGGGTGGAGGTCCTCCAGACCGACAACGGGGTCGAGTTCGGCGCCAGCTTCCACTGGCAGGTGCTGGACAAGGGCATCGGCCATGTCTATATCAAGCCCCGCACGCCCCGGCTGAATGGCAAGGTGGAGCGTTCCCACCGCATCGACGCCGAGGAGGTCTACCGCCTGCTCGACGGCGTGGTCATCGACGATGCCCGGGTCTTCAACGACAAGCTCCAGGAATGGGAGGACTTCTACAACGACCACCGGCCCCACGGCAGCCTCGACGCCCAGACCCCCGATGAACGACTCAAGGAACGAACCCAGGCCCGGGCGTAACCCGTCCCCGTCGCTTGCAAACGACTCGCGTAGCCCCGCGTCGCACCTCCACGCCATCAAGGGTTCGGCGGTCTACCTGCGGCGACGTGGTGTGGAGGTGCGACGCGCATCAGTCTTGCAGCGGGGGCGTGGCCTCCACGCGGCAGAGGCCACAGGTTCGAAACCTGTCACGCCCACCGGCTGGTGGCGCCGGGTGGCTACTGTGCGGAGGAGGGGCTGCCGGGGTAGCCGGGGTTGCAGCCGGTGACCCAGAACACCTTGTGCTTGACGTCGGCGCCCTGGGAGCCCTCGGCGTTGACGGTCAGCTTGACGTGGACGCCCTGCTCCGGGTGGGGCTCGATCCCGGTGAGGTCCAGGGTGTAGGTCGCCGAGGCGTCAAGGCCGGCCTCGCTGCCGCCGCCGCGGTTGTCGTCTTCGCCGATGAACACGGTGTCGGTCACCAGGACCTGGTCGTCGCCGGCCCGGGTGGTCGGCGGGTGGGCCTCGAAGGTGACGGTGGCGTTCAGGTCGCCCTGGTCGTAGCCGTAGAAGTCGATCTGGAAGCTGCAGCCGACATGCGGCTCGTTGTTGGGGTGGTCGTCGAAGGGGACGTCGTCGACCTTCACCGTGCCGTTGTTGCCCGGCGGGTTGGGAGCGGCAGCAGCCACCCCGGGGACCAGCAACGCTCCGCCGATCAGGGCCATCGTCACCATGGCCGTCAGCCTGCCTGTCCTGGTTCTCGCCACTGACGCTCGCTCCTCCTGGAGTCGGGTATCGAGGCGCCTGCCCTGGCGGTCGCCAGGCGCTTCCCGATACGCAAGGCGTACTGCAGTGGAGCGACCCAGGTGAATCATGCGTTCGCATGACCTTCTACTGTCCACGTACTAGGCAGGCATCATTACCGGATCCTGTCGGCGAGCCCGACTGAGGCGCTCCGCAGCTCAACCTCATCCGATCCCGGCCGACTTTCCTATGGGACGTTCCCGCGCAACCAGGGGTCGGCATGGCACACGAGCACGAGGCGGCTGGACGGGTCACCGAAGTGGGATCGAGGCTTCCCCGGTTCCCGGACGAGCGCCCTGCCGGTCGTGGCGGCCTGCGCGAGCCCCTTGCCCGTGCCGTGGCGGTGCTGGCCTTGGCGGTCACGTTGGTCTATCTGGTGTGGCGGGTGGCAGCCACGATCGATCTGCGGGTGTGGTGGCTGTCGATCCCGCTGTTGGTGCTGGAGCTGCACGCGGCGGTCGGGCTCGGGCTGTATGTCTTTTCCCTGTGGGATGTCCACGCCGGGCCGAGGGCAAGGCCGGTGCCCGAGACCCCGCTATCGGTGGCGGTGCTGATCCCGACCTGGAACGAGCCGCCGGAGGTACTCGCCCCGACCATCGCCGCAGCGGTCGCCCTGCGACCTGGGCACGAGACCTGGGTGCTGGACGACGGCAACCGGCCGGAGATCGCGCGCCTGGCTGCCGATCTCGGTGCCCGCTACCTGCAGCGGCCCGACCATCGCCACGCCAAGGCCGGGAATCTGAACCACGCCCTGGAGGTCATCCAGGCGGACGTGGTGGCGGTGCTGGACGCCGACCACGTGGCCCGACCTGACTTCCTGGTCAACACCCTCGGATACTTCGACGACCCGGAGGTGGCGCTGGTCCAGACCCCTCAGGACTTCTACAACCTGGAGTCGTTCGAGCACAGCCGCACCGCCGTCCGGGACGGCTTCAACGAGCAATCGTTGTTCTACCGGGCCATTCTGGCCGGCAAGAACCGCTGGCAGGCCGCGTTCTGGTGCGGCACCAACGCCCTGGTGCGGGTCCATGCCCTCAAGGAGGTCGGTGGGGTCGCCACTGAGACGGTCACCGAGGACATCCACACCACCCTGCGGCTGCATGCCGCCGGGTGGCGCACCGTCTACCACAACGAGGTCCTCGCCAGGGGGTTGGCCGCCGCCGGCGCCAGCCAGTACCTGCTGCAGCGTCACCGCTGGGGCACCGGCGCGATGCAGGTGCTCCGGGCCGACAACCCGCTGACCATGCGAGGGCTCACGCTGGCGCAGCGGCTGGCCTATGCCTTCACGTTGTTCGGTTGGTTCGACGCCTGGCGCTCGCTCGGCTATCTGCTGGTCCCGATCCTGGTCCTGCTCACCGGCGCCGTCCCCATCGATGCCCCGCTCGGGACCTTTGCCATCGCGTTCGCCGTCACCTTCACGCTCCAGCAGCTGGCGCTGTGGGTGCTCGGGCGTGGCTGGCAGCGGCCCTGGCTGGCCATCCTGTTCGACCTCGTGCGGCTGCCGTCCAACCTGACCGCCACCATGAGCTTGTTCACCCGGCGCTCGGCCGGCTTCAAGGTCACCCCCAAGGGCCGGACCGGCGAGCGTCCCCACCGGGAGCGGCCGCCTCGCATCCTGTCGGCGGTCGTGGTGGTTTCGGGGTTCGCCACGGTCTGGTTCATCGCCACGATGATGGGATGGACGCCGCTGGACTACGGCACACCGGAGGCGGCGTTCACGGCGGCTGGGTGGCTGGCGTTCAACCTGGCGCTGGTCGCCGCGGCGATCGGCCGGATCCGCTCCATCCGCTTCGGCGCCGAACGCCGGGCGAGCGTCCGCTTCCCGGTGTCGCTCCCCGCCCGGCTGGACGGCCTGCCCTGTCGGGCCACGGATCTGTCGATCACCGGAGCCCGGCTCACAGCCCACTCCTCCCTGCCCGGTGTGCCGTCGGAGCTCGTCCTCGAGGCACCCGGCCGAGATGTCCCGCTGGGCTGCGTGGTGCGCTCCCGGTCCGACCGTCCAGACGGAGGGCAAGTCGTCGGCGTCGAGTTCCAACCTGGCCAGTGGCCGGCCATCGGTGCCCTGACGCACTTGCTGTTCAACGCTGGCATCGGCCTCGAGGTCGTCTTTGAAGCAGCCCCCAACGACGCCGCCGCCTGACTAGATGCGGGGCGGGCCTTGTTCGATCCGGCGCAGGATCGGCTCGGTACGTTCCAGGTCATCGCCCCAGGGCATCCGCTCGTCCCACCACGTGATCCCGAGGTCGGCCAGCGGGCCGACAACATCATGGCCAGCCGTCGGCCCGGCGGGGCTCATGCCGCCGATGATGATGTCGAACGGCTTGTCCGCGAGCCCGTTCTCGGCCCGGCAGCCGCGCAGGAACGCCACCAGGTCCCGGACCTCGCTCACCTCCGGCGGGCGTGCGGCCTCCATCCCGGCCATGGCCGGGATGGCCCCGTCCCACCATGCCGCCCGGCGCATCGGGGCCTTGTTCGGCCAGAACCCTCCGACCCAGATCGGCACCCGCGGACGCTGCACCGGGGCCGGCAGGAAGACCACATCGTCGATCGTGATCTGGTTGCCCCGGTAGGTGACCGGCGCACCGGACCAGAGCAGATCCAGCGCCTGCAGGCCCTCGTCCAAGCGCTCGGCGAGCACCCGGGTATCGGTCGTATCACCGAAGCTTCCGTACTCGTCGTCCACGGGCGCGCCCAGGCCGGCACCGAGGACCATCCGGCCGTTGGTCAGGCGGTCCAGGGTGGCCACTTCCCTGGCCAGCTTGGCCGGCCGCCGCCGGGCCACGGGCGTGATCGCGGTGCCCAGCCGGATCCGGCGAGTCGCCAGGGCCGCGGCGGTGAGGAGGATCCAGGGATCGGCGATTTCCCGCCGCAGGTCCTTCTGCTCGACAACGTGGTCCCAGACAAGCAGCGCGTCCCATCCGGCCTCCTCCGCCCGACGGGCCACCTCGGCGAAGACCTCAGGTGCCGCGAATTCCCCGAAGTTCGGAACGTTGACGGAGTACCGCATGGCGGCATCATGCCACCCAGCACCGACAACACCGGAGAACGCCAAGCACGCGAACCGACATCGGTAGGGATTCCGGGCCACGCCGACGGGTAAGCAACGTCACGTCGAGTGGTACGTGGTTGCCGGTCAGCGCTCTCGTCACGAGACGAGGGGACCACCACCACGGGGCAGGCTGCGTGCAGCACCGCGGCATGGCTGACCGACCCAAGCAGCAGCTCGGAAAAGCCCCCATGTCCCCGTGAGCCGACCACCAGCAGGTCAGCGTCCGCCGACAGCTGAACCAGCGCCTCCGCTGGGTGTCGGTCCTCCACCACCGTCTGCCGGACCTCGACCCCGCTGACCGTCTCCCCGAGCTCACGGACCAGCGCCTCAAGGAGCTCGTGAGCCTGGCTGCGGACGGCCTCCTCGAACGCCTCTCGACGTTGCACGGACGCGCTCAGCTCTGGCGGGCTTGGGGCTCCAGTCGCCGCAACGGCCGCATCCCGCGTGTGCTGGGAGCCGAAGTAGACGGGCGCCGCCAGATGCTTGGAATGGTAGGCGTGCACCACCTGCAGCACCGCCTGCCGCAGGCGCGCCTCGGCGGCTGCCCAGGCAAGCGCCTGCCTCGCCTCGGGCGAGGAATCAACGCCGATCACGATCCTGCCCACCCGGGGACCTCCTTGACCCGACATGGATGCCCGGAACGCCTTGGCTCGCCGTGGTTGACCATATCCCAGCGCGCAAGTAGGTCAACGCCGGAGGATGGCATGGGCAGCGCGGAGACGTTGCGCCTCGGGGCGTTCCGAGGCGTCGCCGGAGAGCTCGTCGGCCCATGTGAGCAGCCGCTGCAGGTGCGGGTCGGCCGCAGCGGGAGCGAGCCGCGGGTGGCCGACGACGACCGCTCCGCCGCTGCCGTCGACGGCGATGAGGGTGCCTTCGGGGAGTGTGCGGCCGCCGGCGCGGACGGTGGCGGCGGCGACGTCCACGGTGAGGTCGGCGACCCCGACGACGGCCGGTTTGCGCATCGCTCTGGCGACGACGGCGGCGTGGCTGGCCGGGCCGCCGCGGGCGGTGACCACGCCGGCGGCGGCGGCCAGGCCGTGCATGTCGAGGGGGGAGGTCTCGGGGCGGACCAGGATGACCGGACCGTCGGCGGCCATCCGGGCCGCGGTGTCGGCGGTGGTCGCGAGCCGGCCGACGGCAACGCCCGGACAGGCGCCCAGCCCGCGGGCCAGCACGTCGGCCTCGCCGACCGCGGCGATGCGGGGGGTGCGGAGGTACCGGAGGTGCTCGGGGGCGACCCTGCGCAGCGCCTCGGAACGCTCGATCAGGCCCTCGTCGGCGAGGTCGGTGGCGACCCGGACGGCGGCGGCGCCGGCGAAGCCCCCGGAACGTACCTGCAGGAGCCACAGCCGGCCGGTCTCGAAGGTGAACTCCAGCGAGCAGGCGTCGCGGTCGTGGGCCTCGACGCCGCGCATGGCCCCCAGAAGGCCGGCCCAGACCGCGGGTTCCCGGTCGGCCAGGACCCGCAGGGGCTGGGTCAGCGACCTGCCTGAGACGACATCATCGCCCTGACGGCCGAACAGGACCTCGCCGAAGGGGACCGGCTCACCGGTGGTGGGGTCGCGGCTGAAGGCGACCCCGCTCCCGCTGTGCCGGTCGCGGTTGCCGTACACCATCGCCTGCACGGTCACCGCGGTGCCGAGGTCATGCGGCATGCCGTGGAGCTCGCGGTAGGTCGTCGCCCGCGGCGTGTCCCATGACGAGAACACGGCCGCGACCGCCGCGGTCAGCTGCCCGAGCGGGTCGTCGGGGACCGGCGCGTCGGTCGCGGCGGCAAAGCTGGCGAGGAACCTCCGCCGCGCGTCGAGGGCGAACCTCCGGTCGCCGGTCTCGGCCGCCAACCCGTCCGCCGCCTCGGCGGTGAGCCCCAAGTTGAGGATCGTCGCCATCATGCCGGGCATGGACCCGGTACCGCCGGAGCGGACCGACACCGCCAGCGGCCGCTCGGGCCCGCCGAGGCGCCGCCCGGTGACGGCTTCGAGCTCGGCGACCGCGGCCACCAGCTCGTGGGCGAGACCGTCGGGCAGCCGGCCGTGCCGGAGGAAGGCGCGGCATGCCCCGGTGCCGATGACGAACCCCGGGGGGACGGGCAGGCTGAGGCGTCCCAGCCCGACCAGGCCGTGCGCCTTGGCGCCGAGGACGTCGGCCGGCTCCTCGACCTCGGGCGCGAGCGGGTGGATCCAGGTCATCGCTGGAGGCCGAGGGTGGCGAGCAGATCCTCGTGCAGCTGGAACCACACAGCGTGGTAGGACGCCGTGCTGTCGGTCACGAAGTCCAGGGCGCCGGATCTGGCCCGAGCAAGGGCGCCGGCCAGCCGGACCCGGTAGCGCCGGAACCGGAGCATGGCCGCGGACAGGTCGGCGCAGGCCACCTCGGCGCGCCGGTCGAGGTCGGTGAGCCGGTCCAGCACCCGGGCGTCGTAGGCGGGATCGTCGTGGTCGTTGATGGTCGCGACCCCGCCGGCCGATCGCAGCTGCCACGCCCCACAGAGGTCGAGCAGCTCCGGGTTGAGCGTGAGGAAGCCCTCGTAGGCCGCGGCCACCACGGTCCGGGTGCCGGCTGCGTCCAGCTCGTCGGCGATCCGCTCGGCGTCGGCGGCTCGGCCGGTCTCGGTGAGCCCCCACCCGCCGAAGTCGCCCCCCACCCGCGTGGCGAGTCCGGCCACCGCCAGGTCGATCAGCTCCGACTCGACCTCTGGTCCGGGGAGCCCGGTCGCCTCGGCGACCCGGGCGAGGCTCACGAACCCCATGCAGCGAAGGGCATGGAGCACCAGCAGGTCGTCGCCGGTGACAAGGGGGGAACCGGGCCTGGTCACGGCCGGGTCCCCCGGGACCGTGTGCTCCCGGCGCTCGCCGCAGCGAAGGCGGCGCCACGCCCCTCGGCTCGGGCGACGATCTGGCGGTCCCGGATACGGACGGCGGCCTCGCTGGCGTCGCCGGCGTCCGGGAGGCCGGCGGCCGCAGCCACCACCGAGCGGCCGTCGAGGACGAGGCGGAGACCCGGCCATGGGTCCGGGCCGAACACCCGTCGCGCGCATGCGGTGAGGTCGCCGATCCGGAGCCGGACCAGCAGCCCGAGCTCGGCCAGATCACTGGTCAGGACGGCCACGGTCACCCGGTCGCCGGGGCGGGCGGCACGCACGGCCTCCTCGGTCGCGTCCAGCCGGCCGGTCCCCAGGAGCACGAGCACGCCGTCGGCGTCGAGGCCGTCCCGGTCGCCGGTGAGCAGATCGGGCAGCCCGGCCGGCGGGGTCCATGGGTCCCGGGAGGATCGCGCCGGGGACACGTACGGCAGGTGCGGTGGGTCCCAGGTGTCGCCGAGGTCGATCCCGGCCAGCCGCTCGCAGGCGTTGGTCACGTCGAACGGGTCGCCGAACCCGGGTGCCGCCTCCGCCAGATGGGCGGCGCCGTCCAGCAGCGTCAGGACCAGCTCGGCCAGCCGCACCTGCCGCGCCGGCCTGGAGCGGTTCGGGCGGAGCCCCTCGAGGGCAAGCGCCAGGAGCAGGGCCTCGAGCCGCGTGACCTGGGCGAGCGCGGTGCGGGCCGGTTCGTCGTCGAGCACGCCGGTCAGCGAGCGCAGCTGCAGGCGGCCGCCCGCGGGCGTGTCGCCGACCAGCGGGAGCCGCTCCAGCCAGACCCGGGCGAACGCCCCCACCGCCGCGGCCGCCGACGGCCACGAGGACGACGGCGCCTCGCCAGGGGGAACGTCTTGGACCATGCCGGCCAGCACCGCCAGGTACAGCGCACGCTTGCTCGGGAAGTTCGAGTACACCGCGCCACGGGTCAGCTCGACCCGCTCGGCGATCCGGTCGACCTTGGCATCGACGTAGCCGTGCTCGGCGAACTCGTCCCTGGCCGCGGCCAGCACCGCGCCGCGGGTCCGTTCCTGCTGCTGTGCCCGGGTCAGGCGGGCCATCGCCACTCCCTCGCCGTATCCGTGGGCAGTAGGATACTCCGAACATCCGGATGTTGTGAACATCTCAATGTCCGGTGCGGCATGGCGAGCCGGCAGTGGCCCGATCGGGGTGGGCAGTTCTGCGGATGCGTCGGCGACCCGGGAGTTCCTAGGCTGCCGGGGGCCGCACCGGCGGCCTGAAGGGGGTCCGGTTGACGACGCCTGGGCAGTCAAGGGTGCATGGGCACCGGATCGTCAGCGTACGCGGGGTGCTGCAGCAGCTCGACGGCGACGTCCGGTCCGGGCGGACGAACGGGCTGCGCGGCATCCCCACCGGGTTCAGCCCGCTCGACGCCTACCTGCACGGCGGGATCCGGGTCGGTGAGCTGTTCCTGGTCGGCGGCGCCCAGGGGGTCGGCAAGAGCACCTGGGCGCTGCAGCTGGCCCGGCACGTGGCCGCCGGCGGGCATGGGCGGGTGCTGTACGTGTGCTACGAGCACTCCGAGGAGTTCCTGCTCGAGCGGCTGATCGCCATGGAGAGCGCCCTGGCCGGGGAGGAGACCCCGATCAGCGTCGGTGACCTGCGCAACCTGCTCGCCGGCATCACCGGGAGCAGGAGCCACGAGGGCGGCATCGGCGAGCTGCTGGCCGAGCTCGGCCAGACCCAGCCGGTGCTGGAGCGCCTCGCCGCCTACGAGGAGCGGCTGTTCCTGGTCAAGGCGGGGGCCATGACCACGGTGGAGGCGATCGGCAGCCTGGCCAGGGCCTGCCCCGGCGAGGGGCCGCTGGTGGTGATCGTCGACTACCTGCAGAAGGTGTCGGTGTCGGTCTTCCCCGACCCGCCGAGCGAAGAGGAGCAGGTCCGCCGAAGCGTCGAGGGGCTCAAGGAGCTCGCCATGAGCCAGCCGGTGGCGGTGGTGGCCGTGGTCGCGGCCGACACCGAGGGGGTCAAGGCCCAGCGGATGCGGATCCACCACCTGCGCGGCGACACCGCCCTGGCGTACGAGGCTGATGCGGTCCTGATCCTCAACGACAAGCACCGGGCGGTCGCCCGCCACCACGTCGTCTACCAGCCGAACGTGGCCGAGGGCTTCCACGGCTGGGTGGTGTTCTCGCTGGAGAAGAACCGCGGCGGGGTCGACGGCGTCGACTTCGAGCTGCGCAAGCGGTTCGCCCACGCCTGCTTCGACCCGGTCGGGGGGTTCCTGAGCGAGCAGCTGGTCGACGGCCGGCTGTACCTGACCTAGGCCATGGCCCGCACCGCCAGCCCGCCCCTCCAGGCGTCCGGCGACGCCCGGCCCCGGGCCGGCCCTTGGCTGACCATGCCCCGGCTGTGGGTCGCGGTGGTGCTCGGGGCGATCGGGGTCATGGAGCTGGCCCAGCTGCCGGGCGCGGTCGACCTCGCCTACCACCTCAAGGTCGGCCAGCTGATGGTGGCCGAGCACGCGGTGCCGCGGACCGACCTGCTCGCCTGGACGACCGCCGGGCAGCCCTGGCTGGACCAGAACTGGGGTGCCCAGCTGCTCCTCTACGGCATCTGGCGGCTGGGCGGGTTCCCGCTGCTCACCATCGTCAGCGCCGCCCTCACCGTGGCCACCTGGGCGCTGGTGGCGGCGGCCTGCCGGCGGCGGACGGCCAACCTGCGCCTGATCGCCGGGACGGTCCTGGCCGGGTACGCGGTGGCGGCGGCCGCCTTCTCGGTGCGGCCGCAGCTGTTCTCGCTGCTGCTGTTCGCCGCCGAGCTGTACCTGCTGGAGGTGGCCAGGACCCGCCCGCGGGCCGCCCTGGCGGTTCCCCTCCTCATGCCCTTGTGGGCGAATCTTCACGGCGCCTTCGTGGTCGGGATCGGGCTCCTGGTGATCGAGGCGCTGGCCGCCGCCTGGCGGCGGGACCGGGCGGGGGCGGTCCGCTACCTACTGGTCACCGGGGCCGGAGTCGCCGGGCTGCTGGTCAACCCCTGGGGGGCGCGGGTGCTTGGGTACGCGATCTCGCTCCCGGCCAACCCGGCGGTCACCAGGGTCGTGACCGAGTGGGGACCGACGGATGTGCGGAAGCTCACCGGCCTCCTCGTCGTGGGCGCCCTCGGGCTGCTGGTGGTCGCGCTGGTGCGGGCGCCTGCGCCCGGCCGGGTGCCCGAGCAGCTGGTCCGGATGGCGGTGCTGGGCGTGCTCGCCCTGTGGGCCGCGCGCGGGGTCGCCTGGTTCGGGCTCGCCCTCCCGGTGGCCCTGTGCGCCCTGGAACGCGAGCGCCCGCCCCGGCTCCCCGCCCAGGACCGGGGCACCCCCGCGGTCAGCGTGGCCGTGCTCGGGGTGCTGGCGGTGGCGCTGGTGGCGTCGGCGCCGCCGCTGGGGCGGACCCTGCTCGGACCCCGTCCGGCGATGACCTTCGCGCCTGTGGCCGCCGCCGACTGGCTGGCCGCCAACCCCCAGCCCGGACGGATGCTCAACTTCCAGCCGTGGGGCTCCTACCTCGAGTTCCGGCTCGGGCCGGAGGTCCAGGTGGCGTTCGACTCCCGGGCCGAGCTGCCGACGGCCGAGCAGTGGGACCGCTACCTGGCCGTGTTCGCCGGCCGCTGGGACACCGAGCGGCAGCTGGACGACTGGGAGGTCGGCCACGTGGTCCTGAGCCGGCGGTCGGCGCCGGCCCTGGCCGAGCTCCTGGAGCGGTCGGGCCGCTGGCGGGTGGCGTTCGCAGGTGGCGACCAGCGGGTGTACGTGCGGGCCTAGCGGCGGGCCTCCTGGGAGGCGGGCGCCTGGGCGCACCGGGGCCTAGTCGTCCTCCTCCAGGGCCCGGAGCTGGCCCTTGAGGTGGCGCAGGAGAACCGCGGTGCGCAGCGAGGCCGCCGCGGCGTCGGCGAAGCCCATCAGCACCTCGATCTCGGCGTCGCTGAACACCTCGGTGGGAACGCCGGTCTGGCTGCGGTTGCGGCCAGCCATCAGCACCCCGAAGCCGAGCCGCTCGTGCACCAGCGGCACCATGACCAGGGTCTCGGCCCGGCTCCCGGGGATCCCGGCCAGGGCGCCGCGGACCCGGTCGGTGTCCTCGATCAGCCCGACCCCGGCCCGGAACAGCTCGCGCATCACATCGCGGCTGTACTCGACGTTGAGGCGTCGCTCGGCCGGGGTGAGCCCGACCCCCCCGGACACCTCCATGATCCCCTCGCCGTTGTCCAGCAGCAGCACGACCACGTCGGCCCGCACCCGCCTGGCCGTCTCGGCGGCGGCGATCTGGGGCAGGTCGCGCTCGTAGAACTCGAGCGGCTGGCCGCCGAGCGCCTCGGTGACGCTCTCGATCGACTGGGTCAGGCGGTCGAAGTCGGCCAGCGGCGGAGCAGCGTCGGCCGCGTCGGCCGCCCGCTCGGTGTGCTCGGGCCGCTTGGGCGCCGTGAACCGCAGCAGGTTCCGGGTCCGGCGCCCGCGGGGCTTCGGGTCCGGCGCCCGCTCCCCCCCGCCGAGGGCGGCCGCTCCGGCGGCCGCGGCCGCCGCGGCCGGCGGAATGGACCCTGGAGGCCGCGCCGGTGTTCCCGGGGTGGGGCCGGTGGTGGCGTCGGCCACCTCGGCAGCGGCATGGAGCACCTCGGGGGCCTCTGGGGGCACGCGCCGGGGGGCCGCGTCGGGGCGAGGGGCGGTATCCGGGCGGGTCGTGGCCGCCGGGGCCTCCTCCTGCCCGGGGGGCGCGGCCGCTGCGGGGGCCGGGGATCCGGGCCGGGTGGTCCGCTCCGGTGGGGAGGGCGCGGCGGTGGGGCGAGGCTGGGTAGTCCGTTCGGCCTCAGACGCGGCGGCCGGGCGGGTCGGCGTGGTCCCCTCGGACGGTGCCGGACCGGCGGGACCCGGAGGCGTGGCCCGCTCGGACGGTGCCGGACCGGCGGGCGACGCCGGGGCGGCGGGGACGGGTTGGGTGGTTCCCTCGGCGGGTGCCGGCGCGGCGGCTGGAGCGTTGGCGGCCGGCTGCTGGCGGCGTGAGGGGTCGCGCTCTCCCACCTGACCACCGCCGGTCGACGGCGCCGAGAGCGGCCGGGGCGGCACGGACGGGCTGTAGCCCGGTGGCAGTCCGCCCTGCCGCGACCGCCGGGGTGGCCGCTGGCCCTGGTCGGGGCGCTTGCGGCTCGCGGAGGCGGCCTGGTCGCGGGACCCGGTGGTCGCCGCCGCCTGGACCGTGGCCGGGTCGCCGGGGGCTCCGGTCGCTGGGACACCGGCCCCGTCTTGCGCCTGCTCAGCCTCCCCGGCGAGCGCCGCCACGGCCTCGGAGGGGTCATCGGGTACGGAAGCCGCCGCGTCGGAAGCCGGAGCGGCGGGTTCGGGGTCGGCCCGCGCAGCCGCGACGGGGGCCGGCGGCTCGACGGGCGCGGTCGGGGCGGCCGAGGCGGCGGGACGCTCGACGGGCCCGGGTGGGGCGGCCGCCTCCGTGTGCGGCCGGATCGGCGCCTCGGGTGGGCGGGCCTGCTCGGCCGCCGGGGCCTGGTCCTGGCGGACCGGCTGTGGCCTGGCCGTGGCCGGGGGCGCCGGAGCGGACGTTGGCGTGCGGTCCGGCCGAGGCGGCTGCGGGGCGCTGGGCTGCGCCGGTCGAGGCGGCGGTGTCGCGGCCGACTGCTTCCGGACGTCCTCCGTGGACCGGTCCTTCGGCGCCGGCCAGACCGGAAGCTCGGGCTCGGGGGGTGGCGGGGCGTCGGGCGGGGCCGGGGCGGGTTCGAAGGCCGAGACCGACGGTGAGCGGTCGGGCGGGGTCGCCGGAGCCTCGGGTTCGGACTCCGGCCTGCCGCCGCCGAACCGTCCGGTGAGGCGGCGCAGCAGCGACGGCCGCTCGGCGTCGGACCCTTCGGTCGCGGACCCCGCCGGTGGCTGCTCAGGCCCGGCGGCCGGGGGACGGGCCGGGGGTGCCGGCCGGGTGCCCGCGCGATCCGGAGCCGGGCCACTCGGCGAGGCTGGAGCGGATGCGGTGGGGTCGGTGGTCGAGGCCGGCTTGGAGCGGGCGTCGGCCGGCCCGGGACCCGTGGGAGCGGCGGACCGCCGGGGCACCGTGCTCCCCGCGGGCGGCCGCGTCGGCCGGATGACGCGCCGCTTGGCCGCCGAACCCCCCGGCGGTCCGCCAGGGGGCGCCGGACCGGCACCAGATGCTCCGGAGCCCGGCCGGGGGGTCTCGGCTCGGGCGGTTGGCGCTGTGCCCGGCTCGGCGGCTCGCGCTCCCGGGGCGGGGGCCGCCTGCTGCCCACCCCCCGGGTCGGACGGGATCGCGGTGGCCGGGCCGTAGCGGCGACCCCGCCACTTCCAGCTCGAGGCGTCGGCGGCCGCCCGGCCCGCTTCCGTGCCCCCCGCACGCTTCTCCGCATCCCCTGTGGCTCCTGGAGCTCCCCCGGGCGTGGTCGCGCCCGACCCCGCGGTTGTGCCCGTCTCGGCCGGCTTCGGGCGCTCGACGACTCCCGAACGATCCAGGTCGTCGTCGACGCCGCCCTGACCTCGACCCGGTGCCGGTGCCTCCGGCTCCGCGCGGACGACCCAGCTCGGATCCGTCGTCACCAGGTGCCACAGCTCGACGATCTCGAACGGCCGCTGCACCACCGAGTAGGCGTGGCTGGTAGGGACCGCCGCCGGGTCGTCGTGCGGATCGAGGACCAGCACCAGGCGGCCGTCGAAGCGCGACCTGACCACGTCGATGGCCTGCTTGCGACGGGAGGGGGGCAGGTCGATGACGACGGCGTCGATGCCCCCCGCAGGCATGGCCGACCAGGCCTGGACGTTCTGGAGCTCGGTGACCCGGCCGGTGCCGTAGAGCAGCGCTCGCAGGGCGAGACCCAACGAGGGGTCGCGCCGCAGGAGCACGACATGGCGGGACATCCAGATGGTTCCTACCTGGTGAAGACGTCTGCGATGCGCATGATGGCCGGACCGAGGATCACAACGAACAGCGCTGGGAAGATACAGAAGAGTACGGGGAAGAGGACCTTGATGGGAACCTTCATCGCCCGTTCCTCGGCCAGCTGACGACGTTTGACCCGCATATCCTTAGCCTGGATACGCAGCACGTTGGCCACCGAAACCCCGAAGACGTCGGCCTGGACCATGGCCAGCACGAAGGCGCGCAGCTCAGGGACGTTGGACCGGTCGGCCAGATTGCGCATGGCCTCGTTGCGGCTCCGGCCCAGCTGGACCTCCTGGAGGGTCCGGTAGAACTCGTCGGCCAGCGGGCCGTCGGTGTTCTTGGAGACGTGGGCCAGGGCGGCGTCGAAGCCCAGCCCGGCCTCGACACAGATGGTGAGCAGGTCGATCGAGTCGGCCAGGGCCGAGCGGATCTCGTTCTGGCGGCGCTGGACGGCGTTGGTCAGCACGATGTTCGGCAGCCAGTACCCGAGCAGGCCGATGGCCAGGAAGCCGAGGACCCGCAGCGGCCAGGCGAAGCTGAACAGGCCCAGGAAGAGGAGGCCGACGACCGCCCCGCCGCTGAGGCAGGCGACCTTGGCGACCAGCACCCGGTCGGCGTCCCAGCCGAAGGGGCTGCCGGCCATGATCAGCTTGCGCCGGATGGCTTCGCGGGCCCCGACCGGGGTGAAGCGGCGGGCGATGCCGAGGGCGGCGTTGTAGAACGGCTTGAGCAGGCGCTCGCGGGCCGGCCGGGCCAGCTCGCGGTTGCGCAGGTCGTGCGGGCGGACCTCGACGGCGCGGATGGCCTGGATGGTCCGGTAGGCCTGGCGGCGCTCGGCCACGATCGCCTGGACCGAGTAGGCGATGGCGAACACGGCCAGGAACATGGCGATGGCGCCGATGAGCAGCAACGAGGTTGACATGTCGATTCAGACCTTGATCTCGGTGATCTTCTTCAGCCAGAACACGCCGAAGATCATCAGCACGGCCGCCCCGCCCATCAGCCCGATCCCCATGGTGGTGGTGAACAGCGGCCGCAGGAACAGCGGGTTGAAGATCAGCAGGGCCGCGAACATCAGCACCGGCAGGACCGAGAGGATGAGGCTGGACAGCCGGCCCTCGGCCGAGAGCGCTTTGACCTGCCGTTTCAGCGTGTAGCGCTCGCGGATGGTCTGGGAGACGGTGTTGAGCACCTCGGCCAGGTTCCCGCCGACCTGCCGCTGCAGGCGGATGGCCATGACCGTCCAGGCGAAGTCCACGCTGTTGGTCCGCTTGGCCATGGCCTCGAAGGCCTCCTCGAGCGGCCGGCCCAGCCGGGCCTCGGTCAGCACCCGCTGGAACTCGGCGGCGATCGGGTCGCCGGCCTCGTGGACCACCGTGTCCACCGCCTGCTGGAGACTGTGGCCGGCCTGCAGGGCGCCGGACAGCAGCTGCAGGGTGCTCGGGAGCTGCTCGTCGAACTTGGCCTGGCGCCGCGACGCCCTCACCGACAGGTAGAGGAACGGGCCGACCGTGCCGAGCAGCACCACGATCCCGGCGATGAGCAGGTTCCTGGTGATGATCAGGACCAGCAGCGGCGGGATGAACGCCGACCCGAGCGAGATGAGCACGAACTCGGCCACCCGCATGTTGAGCCCGGCCGACTCCAGCCGGTCAAGGAACGCCTCTTCCAGGTTGCCCCGGCGGACCAGGGTCTCGGCCATGGCGGTGGCCCGCCCGGCCCACTCGCTGGAGCCGAACGCCGTCAGCCGCGGGTGGTCGTCGGCGATCGCCGGGGTCAGCGAGTACGGCGACAACCGCTGCCGCAACGCCCGGTAGGGCCTGGTGCTCCGCGACCCGGGGCCGAACAGCCACAGGCACACCAGGAGCACGGCCGCGAACCCAGCGATCGCGATCACATACCGCCCCTGCGGGCTCTCCAGCCTGGAAAGGGCCGGCACCGGCGGCACCTGCGCCGGCGTTCGCGGCGGGGTCGTCGCCGGAACCGCCGGCCCCTCGAGGGCGAAGTCGGCCTTCTCGTAGGTCCCCACCGCACCGTTGGCTCGCACCTGGAGCCGGAAGTCGACGCGGCTTCCGATACCGGGAGGCAGGGTCATGTCGACCACGTACTGGGAGGCCAGCGTCTGGCTGATGGACGAAAGCTGCTTCTCCAGGTCGGCGGCGTTGGCGACCTCGAAGGCGTTGCCCCGGGTCCCCGCCGCCAGCTTGCTGAGGGCCGCCGGGTCCTGTTCCCCGCCGGGCAGGCTGACCGTGTACACGATCACATTGGCGCGCTTGGCCGCCGCGATCGCCTGGTTGAGACTTGCCTTCGAGCCGTCGTCCTTGCCATCGGAGACGACCACCAGGTTGTGCTGGCCCTCCTCACCGGCCAGCAGGCCAGAGGCCAGCACGATGGCGTCGTTCAATGCGGTGTCGCCCTTCGCCACCAGGCCGCCGATCGAGGACCGGACCCGCTGGTGGTCGGAGGTGAGGCCCTGCAGCACCTGTGGCTGGTCCGAGAACGCGACCAGGCCGAGGCGGGCGTCCGGCCGCATCGCCTCGGCGAACCCGACGGCGGCGGCCTTGGCCCTGATGATCTTCTCGCCCTCCATGCTGCCGCTCGTGTCGATGACCAGGACCACCGCCAGCTTCCCGCGGGTCCCCTGCTCCTGCAGCGGCGTCGCTCCCCGGATCGGCACCTGCTGCCCGTTGATCCAGGCGGCAAAGCTGTCCTGGCCAAGCCGCTGGTTGGGGTCCCATGCCTGGCCGGACATGGCCACGGTGACCTTGAGCCCGCCTGGGCTGGGGTCCTGCCCGCGGTACTCGACCTTGAGCTGCTCCTGCTGCTGACCGCGGGCGATCCCGCCCAGCAGCAGCGAACCCAGCAGCGTGAGCGCCGCCAGGGCGCCCACCGTGGTGACTCGTCGACTCATCGACGAATCGCCAACGGGACCGAGCCGCTCTCGTGGACGAAGAGCTCGGGCTCGAAGTAGACGCCGTGGTCGCTGAGGCGCTCCAGGAACCGGGGGCGGAGGCCGGTGGGTTGGATGATCCCGCGGAAGCGGCCGTTCTCGTCGATGCCGGCCCGGTAGTCGAAGACGAAGATGTCCTGGAGGGTGATGACATCGCCTTCCATGCCGACGATCTCGGTCACATGGGTGAGCCGGCGCGTGCCATCCTTGAGCCGTGACTGGTGCACGATCAGGTTGATGGCCGAGGCGATCTGCTCGCGGATGGCCCGCATGGGGATGTCGACCCCGGCCATCAGCACCATCGTCTCCAGCCGCGACAGCACGTCGCGGGGCGAGTTGGCGTGGACGGTGGTGAGCGAGCCGTCGTGGCCGGTGTTCATCGCCTGGAGCATGTCCAGGGCCTCGCCGCCCCGGACCTCGCCGACCACGATCCGGTCGGGCCGCATCCGCAGGGCGTTGCGGACCAGGTCGCGGATGGTGATCTCGCCGCGGCCCTCGATGTTGGGCGGCCGGTACTCCAGCCGCAGCCAGTGCGGCTGGCGCAGCTGCAGCTCGGCGGCGTCCTCGATGGTGACGATCCGCTCGTCGACGGGCAGCCAGGACGAGAGGACGTTGAGGGTGGTTGTCTTGCCGGCGCCGGCCCCGCCCGACACCAGGACGTTCAGCCGGCCCGCGACCGCCCTGGAGAGGAACTTGGCCACCTTGGCCGACATGGTGCCGAAGGTCACCAGGTCGTCGGCCTGGAAGGGGTCGGGCGAGAACTTCCGCACGGTCAGGTAGGGGCCGCCGTTGACGCACAGCGGCGCGATCACGGCGTTGATCCGCGAGCCGTCGGGCAGCCGGGCGTCGACATACGGCGAGCTCTCGTCGATCCGCCGCCCGACCAGGCCGACCATCTTGTCGATCACCCGGCGCAGGTGGGTCTCGTCGACGAACCGGCCCTCGGCCGGGTAGATGCGCCCCTCCCGCTCCACGTAGATGACGTCGGGCGCGTTGACCATGATCTCGGTCACGGTCGGGTCGCGCAGCATCGGCTCGATCGGCCCGAAGCCGAGCACGTCGTCGGCGATCTCGGTGACCAGCCGCTGGCGCTCCTGGCGGGTGAGCGGGGTCTCCTCCTCCTCGAGGGCCCGCTGGAGCATGTCGCGGACCTTGTCGTGGAGCTGGTCGGACGACATCTCGGAGTCGTACAGCCGCGGCCCCAGGGCCTCGACCAGAGCCCGGTGGACCTTCTGGCGCAGCTCGGCCAGGGGGTCGGGTCGCGACCGGTGGGGCTGGCGCTGGTCGGTCTCACGGGGCGCGGCCTGGGGCAGCACCCCCGCGGTCCTGGCCCGGGCCAGCCGCTCGTGGAGCGAGGACATCGGCGGCTCCTAGGATCGGGCGAACAGCGACCGGCGCTGCTTCTGCTTGGTCCGGCCGGGCTGTGTGTCGGTGAGCTGGGCGGCGACGCGACGGATGGCGTCGGCGACCGGCCCCTTGGGCTCCTCGAGCATGATCGGGCTGCCCTTGTTCACCGACAGCGGGACCGACCGGGAGGAGGGGATGGTGGCGTCGACCGGCGAGCTGAGCAGCTTCTCCACGTCGGGCAGGCGCAGGCCGACCTTGGAGTCGGCCCGGTTGACCACCACCCGGATGCGGTTCTTGGGGAAGTGGAGCAGCTCCATGGTCTGCAGGGTCAGGCGGAGGTTCTTGATGCTGGGCACGTCCAGGGTGGCCAGCATGACCAGCCAGTCCGACTCGTCGAAGGCGGCCAGCACCGGCTCGGAGAAGGCCGGGGGGGTGTCGATCACCACGTAGTCGAAGGCGGTGCGCAGCATCTTGAGGATGTTGCCGATGGTCGCGGGGTTGATGCTGTCGGCGATGGTCGGCTCGGTCGGCGCGACCAGCGTCCAGATGCCGGAGCCGTGGCGGGTCAGGAAGGACTTCAGCGACAGCGCGTCCAGGACGGGGTTCTCGGCGGCGTCATAGATGGTGTGCGACGGGAACAGGTGCAGCATGATGGCCACGTCGCCGAAGTGCAGGTCGAGGTCGACCAGGGCGACCTCGACCCCGCCGCGGCTCAGGGCCACGGCCAGGTTGGTCGACAGGAAGGTCTTGCCGCAGCCACCCTTGGAGCTGAACACGGTGGCGACCCGGCCGGGCGGCTTGCCCTCGCCGTCGGTGGGGGCCCCGCCGCCGAGGCGGCCCCTGAGGGTCCTGGCGATCTCGATCGCCCTGGCCGCGGCGGTCCGCACGGCGGTCTCGTCGCTGGCCGACGACAGGACGTCCTTGACCCCGACCCGCATGGCCTGATGGAACAGCTCATCGGACTCCTGCCGGCGGATCAGCAGCACCAGGACGTCCGGGGTGCCCTGCTGGAGGGCCCCGGCCAGGGCGAGCGCGTCGCGGTCGCTCAGGCTGGGCCCGAACACAGCCGCCAGCACGTCGCGGCCCTCGGAGGCCACGGCGGCCATCGCCTCGTCGGGGTTGGCCGCCCGCACCACCCGGTCGGTCAGCCCGGCCAGGGCGGTGCTGGCCAGCCAGGTGGCGTAGCCGTCATGGGGTTCGACGATGAGGATCGCCATCACGGCCTCGGGAAGATGTCGCCGACGTCCACCGCGTCGCCGCCCTCCTGCGTCACCGGCGTCGTCTCGGCGTTCGGGGGCAGGAGCGTCAGGTAGATGGAGCCCTCCTCGGCCGCGAAGATCACCTTGCCGACGAACCTCCTCTCGACCGCCAGGGTGACCGCGGTCAGGGTCTGGCTTCCCTTGCCCTGGCTCACCCGGCCGCCGTTGGCCTGCGTGGAGCTGCGCGTGAGGGCGGTCGCCCCGACGGCCAGCACCTGGACGTTCCGCAGCACGTATGTGGTCTTGTCGCCGCCATCGCCACCGGACGGCATGGTGACGACCACGCCGACGTGGTCACCCGGCGTGATGAACCCGGCCACCTGCCGCACGAGGTCGACGCCGATCGAGACCGCCTCATGGCCTTCGGGGATCGACAGCAGCCGCCGACCGCCGACGTCCTCGGCCCCGACCCAGCGCTCAAGCAGGAGATTCTCGCCCTTGGCGATCTCGACCTGCGCATAGCGCTGGTCCAGCTGGTCCGGCACCCGGACGGTTCCCTTGACCAGGCTGGCGGTGGGCACCGCGACCCGCTCGATCATGTCCTTGTTCTGGGCTTCCTCACCGCTGGTCCCGGCCGGGATCGTCTTGGCGGCCCGCAGGACCCACACCGGCTTCTGGCCGCTGATCGCCCGGCGGTCGGCGCCGTTGACGTACACGACCATGGCCGTTGTCGCCACCAGGGCGAGCACGACCGCGATCAGGATGGCCAGCACTCTGCTCTGCATACCGGTGCCTCGCTCCTAGCAGCCTCCCGGGCCCCCGGGGGCGGAGAGTTGTTCGATCCGCATGGATGCCTGGGCCGTTCCCGTCTGCCATGACGGCGGGTTGGGCATGAACGGGATCCGTAGGTTCAAGGGAAAGTCGAAGGAGACGGTGAGGGTCCCGCCAAGGACGTCGTCGGTGGTCAGGCTGCAGTTGCTGATCGAGCCGACCCCGGCGTCCTGCCTGACCACCTGCCAGAACGGGAGGCCGCCGACGTCGCTCCAGTTGTCGACGCCGACGACGGCCATCCGGGCCGCCTCACGGGCGGCGTTGGTGGCCTGGATCCGGGTGTTGAAGGCGAGGCCGAACTCGATCATCCCGAACAGCAGCAGGACCAGCAGGGGAAGCAGCAGCGCGAACTCGACCGCGGCCGCGCCCTCCTGGTCCCGTCGAGCCATCGCGTCCCGGATCAAGGTCCCGCCGGCGCGCAGTCCTGCGGCGCCGGCTCGGTGGCGATACAGGTGCCGACGTCGTCGTACTTGCTCTGGACCGCGCTGAACAGCGCGTAGAAGCCCCCGACCAGCAGCAAGGCGATGATCGCAACCATGAGCGCGTACTCAACCGCGGTCACACCGGCTTCACGCACCCGCTGCCCGCCGAGGCGGGTTCGCAGATACGAGAGCGTCGCGGATAGGTACGTCAGCACGAGGACCGGCCCCCTTAGGTTTCCCTACTGGTCAGTGCTTCTGGACATGATTGGAAGCCATGCCGGCGGGGGGCTCTAGGGCCTGCCCCGCCGGCATGACAGATTCGTTACGGCCCGCAGCCGCTCGATCCGACGTTCTGCGCGTTGTTGACGCAGTCACCTGTGTCGCTGAACGCGGTGGACACGTTCTCGAACAGGAGGAAGAACCCAGCCACCATGAGCAAGGCGATGATCGCAACCATGAGCGCGTACTCGACCGCGGTGACGCCGTCTTCACGCGCCCGCAGGTCCGCGAACCGGGCGCGGATGTAGTTGACCGTCGTGCTCAGCAGGAGCATTCGTCTGCACCTCCCTTCCCCCCGCAGGGGCCACCGGCGGCGCGGTGACCCAACGACATGTCCCGCATGCTGCAAACGTTGGCCCTGGCGATCCGGAAAACCCCGTCCATTTGTGGGCGTGCCTCGCCAACGCATTGCAGGGGAACCTAGTCGCCCAAGGGGGCATATGCCCATCGGGTCTGGTGCAGATCGACCCTGCGTAGAAGTACCCACCCGTAGCTGTCCACTCAACACCCCACATCGTCGTACGCCTGGGCCGCACAGTCGGCGTCGCGGTCGAAGCGCGCCTGGACGGCGTCATAGAGGGTGGCGACGCCGGCGATGAGGAGCAGCACGATGATGGCGGCCATGAGGGCGTACTCCACCGAGGTGACGCCGTGTTCCCGCCAGCCGGCTCCCCGCATCCTCATCCTCAACTAGAGCGAGAGGGCCGGCTGGGTGGCGACGACGGTACGGCGCCGCTTCCCAGGTGACGACGGGTCGTCGGGGTCATCGGCCTTGCCGTCCGGCTGCATGCCGTCGCCGGCCTGGTCGAGCCGCCCGGGGACCGGAGGCTGGCCGGGGCGGCTGGAGAGCACCAGCGGCTCCAGGGCGTCGATCAGCTTGCCGGACAGGCGCCCGAGGCCGGCCTCCTGGCGCAGCACCGCAAGGGCGTCGCGCTCGGAGAGGGCCGGGCGGTGGGGCCGGTCCCTGGTCAGGGCGGCCCAGGTGTCGACCACACCCAGGATCTGGGCGCCGAACGGTACCTGACGGCCGCGCAGGCCCCGCGGGTAGCCGGAGCCGTCGAGCCGCTCGTGGTGGGCCCTGACGGCCGCCACCGGAAGGCCGACCCGGGCCAGGGGCTCGAGGATGTCGCCGGAGATGTCGGCGTGGCCGCGCATCAGCTCGACCGCCTCTGGCGCGAGCGGGCCGCGCGTCGCCAGGAGGTCGGCCGGCAGGGCGAGCATGCCGATGTCCAGGAACAGCCCGGCCAGCTCCATCCCCCTGACCCGCAGCGGGGGCCAGCCGAGGGCCTCGGCCAGGTCCCTGGTGATTGACGCGACCCGGCGCGAGTGGCCCTCGCGGCCCGGCCCGGCCGCCTCGGCACTGCCGATCATCGTGCCCAGGATCACCTGGAGGGAGTGCGACAGCGAGTCCCTGGCCTGGCGCAGGTGCTCGCGCTCCTCGCTCCGGCTGACCCGGGCGGCGGCCGTCTCGGTGCGTACCAGCGCCTCCTCGGCGGACTCGGTGACCGCGCGCAGCTGGGCCAGGGGTGAGGCTGGTTCGGCCCGGTCGGCCCCGCGACCCGAGCGGCGCCCCCGCATCGAGGAGGTGACCCGGTCGACCAGGTCGTCGCCGTTGCACGGGTAGGTGAGGAGGTCGGTGACGCCCAGGGCCAGGGCCGGGGTGACGTCGACCGAGGTGTCCCGGCTGGCCATGCCGAGCACCGGGACCGTGGTCGGCCCGTCGCTGAGGCGGCCAAGGACCGGCGCCCAGCGCTCCACCTCGTCCAGGGGCACGATCACCAGGGCCGGCCACTGGGCGTCGACGCTCCGCAGGGCCTCGACGTTCTCCTTGACCAGGGCGCAGGCAAGACCGGCATGGGCCAGGGCATCCCTTGCCCAGGGCCCGATCCCTTCAGCGGCGTCGAGGACGAGCACGTGGGCCGGCACCGAAGCTCCAAGATCGGCTGAAACTGAACAGCATTCAGTCGTGGATGCTACGGCCTGCGGTCCGGGACCCCCATTCGCCGATCTGTTGAGCCCAGATCCCTAAAACTGCGCAGATACTCGACAACGCGGGGATTCTGGACACGTTGGGTGGTGACGACTACCTAGGCGGCTCGACCAGCCGGATCCGCATGGCCTCCCGCACCGCGTCCACCCGGTTGTTGACGTGGAGCTTGCGGTAGATGTTGCCGATGTGGGTGTTGACCGTCCGCTCGGAGATGACCAGCTGGCTGGCGATCTGGCGCGAGGTCAGTCCCTCGGCCAGGAGGGCCAGGATCTCCCGCTCGCGGCCGGTGAGCAGGTAGTAGATGTCGGCCGCGGCCTTGGTCTCGTCGGCGTAGCGGTTGAACTGGTGCAGCAGCTTGCGGGCCTGGACCGGGTCCAGGAACGAACCGCCGGCCGCCACCGCCTTGACCGCCGAGCGGATGTCGTCGAGGGTCGCCGACTTGGGCAGGTATCCCGAGGCGCCGGCCTTGATGGCCTCGAAGATCGTCTCCTGGTCCTCGTGCACGGTCAGCACCACCACCCCCACCGAAGGGTGGTCCTGGCGGATCTGCTTGGTGGCGCTGATGCCGTCGCGGCGGGGCATGTCGACATCCATGAGCACGACGTCGGGGAGCAGCTCGGCCACTCGGGCGATGGCCTCGTTCCCGTCGGCGGCCTCGCCGATGACCTCGACGCCCTCGGCGTTCTCGCACAGCAGCACCACCCCGTGCCTGGTCACCGAGTGGTCGTCGACCACAAGGACCTTGGTTGGTGCGCCGTTCTCCTCGTTGTTCGCTTCGCTCACCTATGCCCCCTCGGCGGCCGGGGCCGGGACCTTGACCCAGAAGACCGTACCCTGTTCGTCGGCCCGGCCGCCGACCTCGCCGCCGAGCACCTGGGCGTAGGCCTTGGCCAGGGTGAGGCCGAGCCCGGCGCCCGAGCCCCGCCGCTCGACCGGCTCGTCGGAGCGGGTGAAGGGCCGGAAGAGCTGGCTGATGCGCTCGTTGGTGAGCCGCGAGCCGCCGTCGTGGACCTCCCAGCTGGTCCCCTCGGGCCCGGCGTCGACCGTGACCGTGACCATGCCGAGGCGCGGGCCGTAGGTGAGGCCGTTCTCGACCAGGGGCCGCAGGGCCAGCTTGACCAGCTCGGCGTCGCCGACGACCTCGGTGTCGACGTCGCCGGCGAAGCGGACCCGCACGCCTTCGGTGCCGAGGTCGTCGACCAGGTTGAGGAGCACGTCCCGGGGCCGGAAGGGCCGGGCCAGGGCCTCGATCCCGCCGTTGACCCTGGCCAGCAGCAGGAAGTCCCTGACCAGCCCCTGGAGCCGGTCGGTCTGGGTGAGGACGAGGGAGAGGAACTGCTGCACCGTCTCGGTGTCGAGCTGGTCACCGCGTTGCAGGAGGGTGGAGACGAACCCACGGATGCAGGCCAGCGGTGTGTTGAGCTTGTGGGCGGCCAGCCCGAAGAGATCACGGCCGTCCTCCTCGAGCCCCAGCAGCGAAGGCGCCGTCGTCTGGCTCTGGCTCATAGGCG
>Ga0081539_10001457_pt1 | contig 40268 bp, 41 predicted proteins | sample TabmetS4T2R2_FD_71023 | JGI IMG/M metagenome (GOLD analysis project Ga0081539, IMG submission 71023) | Tabebuia heterophylla rhizosphere microbial communities from the University of Puerto Rico - S4T2R2 | ecosystem: Host-associated > Plants > Roots > Rhizosphere ... | reverse complement strand
TTCCAACCAAGACGCGCGCCACCAACAGCGCCGTAGCTAGCGCGGCTTGGTTGGAAGGCCTCCGGGGAGCCCGTTACCCCATCTGCGGGTGCCGCCGGCACCCGGCCTTCCCTGCGCCCTCTTCTCGAAGAGGGCCAAAGAATTGGCAAAGCTCAGGCGAAATCGGCGCCGTGAGAATGAGAACGCATGTCTGTCCCGCCGTTGCGCGCCACACCCACCGCCCTCATCCTGAGGAGGCGCGCCAGCGCCGTCTCGAAGGATGGCCACGGGCGACAGCGGGGCCTTCATGGTTCGAGACGCGCTTCGCGCTCCTCACCATGAGGAGTTACCACTTACCGCCGAGGAAACGTGACAACCGGTCGCCCGAACCAATCGCCCACTTGAATATACCGGGCTTCGCGGCTCATTTGATGCGATGAGCTTGCAATGAAGGAGTGGGTGCCTTGAGCGTCGTGGCCGAACCTGCCGTTTTCCCAATTTCCAGCAACCGATCGAACAGGCAAGCCGGCGTCCAGCAGGACGTCGAGAAATTTGCCGAGGCGGCGCTTGCGGAGAACAAGCGCGAAGGCCTGTGGCTGGCCGTCCGCGCGCGCTGGGTCGCGCTCGCGGTGATCGCGGTGATGCTGCCGATCCTCAATCCCCATTGGGATGTTCTCTATTATATCGCTTCGCTCGGCCTGTTCGCGGCGATCGGCTGGGCCCAGCTCAGGGTCGGCAAAGCGGGCGTCTCCCGCCCGGAACTGTTCCTGATGTTTTGCGACCTCGCCTTGATGACCTTCCTCGTCGTGGTGCCCAATCCGTTCGCCCCCGGAGGCTGGCCGATCGGAATGCAGTTCCGGTTCAACACCTTCATCTACTTCTTCGTGCTGCTGTCTGTGGCCACGCTCGCCTATTCCTGGCGAACCGTCATCGCGATGGGCACCTGGACCGCGGGCCTGTGGGCGGCCGGCGTCGGCTGGGCCTGGTTTCAATCCGATGGCTATGTTGCGCTGGCCGAACGGGTGCGTGCTGCCATCGGCTCCGACGCCAGGATGTTCGCGGTGCTCGATCCCACGACGATCAATATCCCGGCGCGGTTCCAGGAAATCGTCGTGTTCGTCATCGTTGCCGTGACCCTTGCGGTAGCCGTTCGCCGCTCCAATGCGCTGTTGGTCAGCCATGCCGGGATCGAACGCGAGCGCGCCAATCTGGCGCGCTATTTTTCGCCCAACGTCGTCGAGCAACTGTCGAAAAATGACGAGCCACTCAAACAGGTCCGCATCGAGAACGTGGCGGTGCTCTTCATCGACATCGTCGGCTTCACCGCCTATGCCGACGGCCGCAACCCGGCCGAGGTGATCGCGACGCTGCGGCTGTTCCACGAGCGGATGGAGCGCGAGATTTTCCGGCATGGCGGTACGCTCGACAAATATCTCGGCGATGGATTGATGGCGACATTCGGCACGCCCTTCGCCGGCGATTGCGATGCTTGCAATGCGCTGCGCTGCGCGCAGGCCATGCTCGACTCGGTCGACGAATTGAACCGCGAGCGAAAGCCCCGCGGCGAACCGCCGATCCGGATCAGCATCGGGCTGCATTACGGCCAGGTCGTGCTCGGCGACATCGGCTTGAACCGGCTCGAATTCGCCGTGATCGGCACCACCGTGAACGCGGCAAGCCGGCTTGAATCGCTTACCCGCGAGTTAGGCTGCGCCATGATTGCGAGCGACGACCTTGTGCAACGGGCGCGCGCGGAAGCCGGCAGCTCGAACGCCGACTTCGCCGATCTGGTCCCGCAGTCGCCGCAGCCGATTCGCGGCCTGGAGCGGCCGCTCGGCATCTGGACTCGGGCCGGCCAGGTGTCCTGAGTTGACCGCTCATCCAGCACCACCGAGGAAGCAAACATGGTGTCAATCGAGCTCTCGCTGCTCGCCGACTACTTCCAGTTCTACATCATGGATGAAACCGCAGAGCCTGACCTTTCCGATGCGTGGACCGAAGAGGCGTTCGATCGCATGCTGGCGATCGCCCCGGGAATGGGAATGCTCGGAATCGGCACGGCCAAGATGTTTGGATTTGTTCCGGTCACAGTGGACGTTCTCGAACGTGAGCCGAACGACGACTCCGCCGAATGGGACCACGTCGTTGAAGCTGGGCTGGACGTGCCATCCGGACGCATCGTCGTGGCAGGTTGCACCGACTATTTCCCCGACGCCGTGCGGGTCGACGTGCCTCCGGGCCGATACTGGGTTCGAGTCTCCCACGGCGCGCTCGATACCATTGCCAGGACGGTCTCGACGGCGACGATCACTACAGGCTGCAGGTCTGGCCCGGCACCGCTGCCGGCGTTCGTATTCTGAAGCAACGATCGAAACAGACCCGCGGCCCGGCATCCGGCGGTGAAGCGTGATCCCCGCCGGGCATTCCGTGCTATGAGAGCTGCTCGACTGGAATCCCAATGGCCAAATCCTCCCTCTCCTTTGTCTGCCAGAACTGCGGCGCGGCGTATAACCGCTGGCAGGGCAAGTGCGAGGCCTGCGGCGAGTGGAATACGCTTGCCGAGGAAGAAGGCGCGACATCCGTGCCGGTCTCGATCCGCTCCAAACGCAAGGGCCGGCAATTCGCGCTGGAGACGCTGTCCGGCAAGAGCCAGGACGCGCCGCGGCTTTCCTCAGGGATGGCCGAGCTCGACCGCGTCACCGGCGGCGGCTTTGTCCGCGGCTCGGTGCTCCTGGTCGGCGGCGATCCCGGCATCGGCAAGTCGACCCTGCTGACGCAGGCCACCAGCCTGATGGCGCGCGCCGGGCATCGCGCGGTCTATATCTCCGGCGAGGAGGCGATCGCCCAGGTGCGGCTGCGCGCCGAGCGGCTGGGCCTGGCCGACGCCCCGGTGCAGCTTGCCGCCGAGACTTCGGTTGAAGACATCGTCTCAACCCTTTCCGAAGGCGTCGTCCCCCGCCTGATCGTGATCGACTCGATCCAGACCATGTGGACGGACACCGTGGAGTCGGCGCCCGGCACGGTCACGCAGGTTCGCGCCTCCGCGCAGGCGCTGATTCGCTTCGCCAAGAAGACGGGTGCGGCCATCATCCTGGTCGGCCATGTCACCAAAGACGGCCAGATCGCCGGCCCCCGCGTGGTCGAGCACATGGTCGACGCGGTGCTGTCGTTCGAGGGCGAAGGCTCGCAGCAATTCCGCATCCTGCGCGCGGTGAAGAACCGTTTTGGGCCGACCGACGAGATCGGTGTGTTCGAGATGACGGGCTTGGGCTTGCGCGAGGTCACCAACCCCTCCGAGCTGTTTTTGTCGGAGCGCGACCTCGGCACCCCGGGCACGGCCGTGTTCGCCGGCATCGAGGGCACCCGCCCGGTGCTGGTCGAGTTGCAGGCGCTGGTGGCGCCGACCTCGCTCGGCACCCCGCGGCGCGCCGTGGTCGGCTGGGACCCGAGCCGGCTCTCCATGGTGCTGGCGGTGCTGGAGGCCCATTGCGGCGTGAAACTTTCCGGCCACGACGTCTATCTCAATGTCGCCGGGGGCCTGCGCATCCAGGAACCCGCGGCCGACCTCGCCGCCGCCGCGGCGCTGGTGTCCTCGCTGGTGAACGCGCAGCTGCCGACCGATGCGGTCTATTTCGGCGAGATTTCGCTCTCCGGCGTGGTCCGCCCAGTGGCCCAGACCGCTGCCCGCCTGAAGGAGGCCGCGAAACTCGGCTTCGGCCGCGCCGTGCTGCCGGAATCCGCGCGCGGCGAGGTTTTTGGTGATGCCGGCCTCACCCTCGACCCGGTTGGCGGGCTCACCACACTGGTTGCGGAAATCGCCGCGCGCGGCACGCCGCGCGGCAGCCGCGACGGTTCCCGCGATGCAACGCCAGTTGAGAAAAATGCCACACCCGCCCGATTCCGTAGGGAAAATGGCTAAAGCAGGCGTGACGTTACCGCTGCCCGCCGCTATACAACCCGCGCAAAAGGCGGGCGGGATGACCTGATATCCAGCCTTGCGGGACGCGCCGGAATCACCGTCAGCTAGGACGGCACCGACGCATCCGATTCGTCAAAGCCAACCACGAGCGGACCTGACCAGCCGATGTCGTTTCTGCCCATTCTCGATCTCGTCCTGCTCGGCGTCATGCTGGTCTCGGGCCTGCTCGCGCTGGTGCGCGGCTTCATGCGCGAAGTCCTGTCGATCGCAGCCTGGGGCACCGCCGCGCTGGTGACGCTCTACAGCTATTCCAAGCTGCTGCCGACCGCCAAGGGCTACTTCAACAGCGATACCATCGCGACCGTGGTGGTCGTCGCCGGCACCTTCATCGGCACGCTGATCATCGTCTCCGCGATCACGGTCCGGATTTCCGACATGATCCTGGATTCCCGGATCGGCGCGCTGGACCGCACCCTGGGCTTCCTGTTCGGGCTCGCCCGCGGCCTGCTGATCGTGGTCGTCGCCTACGAATTCTTCATCTGGCTGGTTCCGGAGAAGCAGCGGCCGGACTGGGTAGTACAGGCCAAGTCCCGCGCGGTGCTGGATGCCTCCGGCGAATGGCTCAAGAGCCTCTTGCCTGACGACCCCGAGAACACCATCTTAAAGAAATTCAAGAAGAATAAGCCGGAGGATGAGTCGGAGCCCGAGCCGGCCCAGCAGGGGACTGGCGATGGCTACAGTAAACCTGCCCGCGACAGCCTTAAAAAGCTGATTGAAAAGCCCGCGGGTCGTTAACCTTGGGGCCGCTATAGAGAGAGGCGCGATGGACGAGATGCAAACCCCTTCCGATCCCGCCGACCAAGGCAGGATCGGTATCGAGTTGCAGGACGACCTCGAAGGCGACACGCTGCGTGAAGAATGCGGCGTGTTTGGCATTTATGGGCACCCCGAAGCGGGCGCCATCACCGCGCTCGGTCTGCACGCCCTCCAGCATCGCGGCCAGGAGGCCGCCGGCATCGTCTCCTACGACGGCAGCCGCTTCCACTCCGAACGCCGGCTGGGCCTGGTCGGCGACGCCTTCTCCAAGCGCGAGGTGATCGACCGCCTGCCCGGCCATGTCGCGGTCGGCCATGTCCGCTACTCCACGACCGGCGCCACCATCCTGCGCAATGTGCAGCCGCTGTTTGCCGAACTCAATGTCGGCGGATTTGCGGTCGGCCATAACGGCAACCTCACCAACGGCCTGTCGCTGCGCCGCGACCTCGTCAAGAACGGCGCGATGATGCAGTCGACCACCGACACCGAGGTGATCCTGCATCTGGTCGCACAGTCCAAGCGCAGCCGTTTCATCGACCGCTTCATCGAGGCGCTGCGCGCCATCGAAGGCGCCTATTCGCTGGTCGCGCTCACCAACAAGAAACTGGTCGGCGCCCGCGATCCCCTCGGCATCCGGCCCTTGGTGCTGGGCGACCTCGACGGCCACCCGATCCTGGCGTCGGAGACCTGCGCACTCGACATGATCGGCGCCAAATATGTCCGCGACATCGAGCCCGGCGAGATCGTCGTATTCGACGAGGAAGGCGCGCACAGCCACAAGCCGTTCCCGCCCAAACCGCCGCGGCCCTGCATCTTCGAATACATCTATTTCTCCCGCCCCGACTCCATCGTCGGCGGCCGCTCGGTCTATGACGTGCGCAAGGCGTTTGGCGCGCAGCTTGCGCGCGAGAGCCATGTCGAAGTCGACGTCGTGGTGCCGGTACCGGATTCCGGCGTGCCGGCGGCGCTCGGCTACAGCCAGCATTCTGGCGTGCCGTTCGAGCTCGGCATCATCAGAAATCACTATGTCGGCCGCACCTTCATTCAGCCGACCCAAAGCGGCCGCGAGATCGGCGTGCGCATGAAGCATGCGGCGAACCGCGTCGCCATCGAGGGCAAGCGCATCATCCTGATCGACGACTCGCTGGTGCGCGGCACCACGTCGAAGAAGATCGTGCGCATGATGCGCGAGGCCGGCGCGCGCGAAGTGCATTTCCGTCTCGCTTCGCCCCCGATCCTCTATCCCGACTATTACGGCATCGACCTGCCCGACCGCGGCGGCTTGCTGGCGGCCACGCATTCGCTGGAGGAGATGCGCGAGATCATCGGTGCCGACTCGCTCGCCTTCCTGTCGATCGACGGCATGTACCGCGCCATGGGTTTTCCGGGCCGCGATCCCGCCAATCCAAAGTTCTCCGATCATTGCTTCACCGGCGTCTATCCGACCAACCTCACCGACCAGAACCAGGTCGAGCCGCAGCCGCGGCAGCTCTCGCTGCTGGCGGAGGCGAGCTGACGTAGCGAAATATGCAGCTAACCATCGGCATCTTGTGCGGAGTTGCTTTGGTCGGTTTCATCATCTTTGCCTTCAGGCAGGGAACGAAGGCGACACCCGACGGCTCGGGGAATGCAACCAACAACCAGAACATGTATCCAGGCGGTGACAGCTGAAGCCGCGGCAGTGAGGAATTCGTAGCGTCCGGGCCTTGTCCCGGCCACCCACGTCTGTAATACCGCCCGCACAGACGTGGATTGAACGACCAATGACAAAACCCCTCGCCAACCGCATTGCCCTCGTGACCGGCGCCTCGCGCGGCATCGGCTATGCCACCGCGCTCGCACTCGCCAAGCGCGGCGCGCATGTCGTGGCGGTGGCACGCACGCAGGGCGGGCTGGAAGAGCTCGACGACGAGATCAGGAAAGAGGGCGGCAGCGCGACGCTGGTGCCGCTGAGCGTGACCGACACCGACGGCATTGCGCGGCTTGGCGCGGCGCTGCATGAGCGCGGCGGCAAGCTCGACATCCTCGTCGGCAATGCCGGCGTGCCCGGCCCCTCCTCGCCGCTCGGCCATATCGAATTGAAGCAGTGGACCGATGCGTTTGCGGTCAACGTCACCGCGAACTTCCAGCTGATCCGCTGCATGGAGCCCCTGCTGAAACAGTCGGATGCCGGCCGCGCCGTGTTCGTCACCTCGGGCGCCGCGAGCAGAGCTCCTGCTTATCTCGGTCCTTACGCCGCATCGAAGTCCGCGCTGGAAACGCTGGTGCGGGTATGGGCCAACGAGACCGCTTCGCTGCCGCTGCGCGTGAACCTGTTCAGCCCCGGCCCGATCCGCACCCGGATGCGCGCCACTGTGTTCCCCGGCGAAGATCCGATGACGCTGGAGACGCCGGACCAGGCCGCCGAACACATCGTGCCGATGTGCTCGCCGGAATGGACCGAGACCGGCAAATTCTACGAGTACAAGACCCGCACGCTGCTGAGTTTTCGCGCACCCGCGTAGCCGGGGTCATAGCGACGCCACAGTGGTTGGAACATTCGGGCGCTACGGACGTAGTGCCGGGCAGTTCCACTTGATCCCACACGATGGCATTAGCTCAAGGAGGAAGAAAAATGACCAACAAACTTGCGCGGCTTTCGACCGCGCTAATCGCCCTTGCCGCTCTCGGTCTTGCCGGGGGGCCCGCTCTGGCGCAGGACAAGACCGTCAAGATCGGCGCGCTCAACGACATGTCGAGCCTTTACGCCGACATCGGCGGCCCCAATTCCGTCGTCGCCGTCAAGATGGCGGTGGAGGATTCCGGCCTCAAGGCCAAGGGCTGGACCATCGAGGTGCTGAGCGGCGACCACCAGAACAAGCCTGACGTCGGCGTCAACATCGCCCGCCAGTGGATCGACACCGAGAAAGTCGATGCCATCGCCGATACGCCGAATTCCGGCGTTGCGCTCGCGGTCAACAATCTGGTCAAGGAGAAGAACGCGATCCTGCTCAACTCGGGCGCGGCGACCGCCGATCTCACCGGCAAATCCTGCACGCCGAACACGGTCTCCTATACCTACGACACCTACATGCTCGCCAACGGCACCGGTAAGGCGCTGACCAAGGCCGGCGGCGATTCCTGGTTCTTCCTCACCGCCGACTACGCGTTCGGCCATGCGCTGGAGCGCGACACCTCGGCGGTCGTCACCGCCAATGGCGGCAAGGTGCTCGGCGGCGTCAAGCATCCCCTCAACACCTCGGATTTCTCGTCCTTCCTGCTGCAGGCGCAGTCGTCGAAGGCCAAGGTCATCGGCCTTGCCAATGCCGGCGGCGACACCACCAACTCGATCAAGCAGGCGGCCGAATTCGGCATCGTCCAGGGCGGCCAGAAGCTCGCCGCGCTGTTGCTCTTCATCAACGACGTCCACGCGCTCGGCCTGAAGACGGCGCAGGGCCTGACCTTCACGGAGTCCTTCTATTGGGACCTGAATGACCAGACCCGCGCCTGGTCGAAACGCTTCGCCGCACTCGCCAACAAAAACGCGATGCCCTCGATGACGCAGGCCGGCAACTATGCCGTGGTCCTGCATTACCTGAAGGCGCTGGAAGCGCTCGGCGGCAATCCGCATGACGGCGCCAAGGTGGTCGCCAAGATGAAGGAACTGCCGACCGACGATCCGCTGTTCGGCAAGGGCCCGCTGCGCGCCGACGGCCGACGCATCATCCCGGCCTATCTGTTCGAGGTGAAGAAGCCCGAGGAGTCGAAGGGACCGTGGGACTATTACAAGCTGATCGCCACGATCGCGCCGGAAGACGCGGCCAAGCCGCTGGAAGCCAGCGAATGCCCGCTGGTGAAGAAGTGACCGCGTAGCGGTCATTCCGGGCCGGAACGCAAGCACCGGCCCGGGCATCTACTCGGCGCTCAGGCGGCCAACTTGAGGATACTGACGACGTCGCCGGGCTCGCGGATCGGCTGCGGATTGGCGCGGGTGAAGATCGACAGCATTGCGTTCTTGCCGATCAATTCGAAGCGGTCCTCGGCGACGCCGACATCGGCGAGCCGGCGCGGCAGGCCGAGTTGGTCGATGAAGGCGGCAAACGCCTCGCTGGCATCCTGGTTCGGCGAGCCGAGCGCGGCCGCGATCGATGTCTGCGCGGCCTCGGTGGCCGGACGGTTGTAGCGCAGCACGCTTGGCATCATCACCGCCGTGCAGAAATAATGCGGCACGTCGCAGGTGCCGCCCAGCACATGGCCGATGGCATGGCTTGCGCCCATCGGCACCCGCGCCTGCAGGCCGAACGCCGACAGCCAGGAGCCCAGCTGGCAGCTTTGGCGCGCCTCCTGGTCGTTCGGGTTCTCCCTAGTGCGGAGCAGGCCGTCGTGCAGATAGCGCAAGCCCTGAAGACAAACGGTGTTGACCAGCACGTTGCTGCGGATCGAGCAGACCGCCTCGATGCCGTGATCCATGGCTCGCGTGCCCGAGCCCAGCCACAGTTTCTCCGGCGTGTATCGGGTGATGGCGGGGTCGAGAATGATGCTGAGCGGCATCATCATCGGGTGATTGAAGATCTGTTTCAATTTGCGGCGGGTGTCGGTGACGAGCGTACCGGAGTTGTATTCGCCGCCCGACAGCGTGCTGGGAATCGCGATCATCCGCACCTTTGGCGCGCGGAACGCACCGAAACGCCGCTCCGGCGTGACTTCGAATCCGTCGAGGCCGCCCTGCTCGAAGATCTCGTGCTCCATGCACATCAGCACGATCTTTGCGGCGTCGACCACCGAGCCGCCGCCGATCGCAACCACCAGATCGGCTTTCGCGTCCCTGGCGTGCCTGGCGATCTTGACCACCGTTTCGCGGGTGGTGTGCTGCGGGACGCCGTCGAAGGTCGCCGCGTGACGGTCGCCGAGCGCCCGGCGGATCTTCTCGATCTCGTCGGTCGTCGTGTTGAGCGTGCGGCTGGCAATCAGGTAGACACGCCTCGCACCGAGACGTTCGGCCTCCTCGCGCAGGGCCTCGGCCGCGGGCTTGCCGTAGATCACGGATTCCATGGTCGGGTACTGATAGCTTCCCGCCTTGCTCATATTTCCCTCCTTTGCCGGCGTTGTCGACCTCAGGCAACGGCGCGGGCCGGCGACGTGACGTCGACGCCGTCAAGGAAACCGACCAGACGCTGGCGGATGATCGCTTCCGCTTCCGCCATGATGCGATCGATCAGCTCCTGCACCGTCGGGATGTCGTAGATCAGCCCGACCACCATACCGCAGCTCCAGGCCCCGGCATCCATTTCGCCGTCGATCATCACTTTCGGATAGACGCCGGCGACCTGTTCGTGGATGTCGGCGATCTCTAGGCTTGCCCCCTTCTCGCGCTCGATCTCGAGCAGCTGGTCGACGCCCCTGTTCTTCAGCACGCGTTCGGTGTTGCGCAGCGCGCGCATCACCAGCACGGTGTCGAGCTCGGTTGCCTTGACCAGCGCCTGCTTCACATTGTCATGAACCGGCGCCTCCCTGGTGGCGATGAAGCGGGTGCCCATGTTCATGCCCGCGGCGCCCATCGACAGCGCGGCGACAAGGCTGCGCGCGTCGGCCATACCGCCGGAAGCCACGAACGGGATCTTCAATTCGTCGGCCGCGCGCGGCAGCAGGATCATGTTCGGGATGTCGTCCTCGCCGGGATGACCGCCGCATTCAAAGCCGTCGACACTGACCGCATCACAGCCGATCTTCTCGGCTTTGAGCGAGTGCCGCACCGAGGTGCATTTGTGGATCACCTTGATGCCGGCCGCCTTCAGTGCCGGCATATACTGCTCGGGGCTGCGGCCGGCGGTCTCCACGACCTTGACACCGCCTTCCCTGATCGCGGCGATGTATTCCGGATAGGGCGGCGCGGTGAAGCTCGGCAGGAAGGTGAGGTTCACCCCAAACGGCTTGTCGGTCATGTCGCGGCAGCGCGCGATTTCTTTTGCCAGCAATTCCGGCGTTTTCTGCGTCAGACCGGTGATGATGCCGAGCCCTCCGGCATTCGACACTGCGGCCGCGAGCTCCGCGAAGCCGACATAATGCATGCCGCCCTGGATGATCGGATGCTGAATGCCGAACAGTTCGGTAATCGCCGTTTTCATGATGTCTCCCGTGTTTTCCAGTGCCGCACCAAAGGTGGTGGCATCGACCCTACCACTTCTCCTTGAACGGGCGGATTTCCAGCTCGAATGTCCAGGCGCTGCGCGGCTGCTGGTAGAGCTGCCAGTAGGACTCCGCCACGGACGCCGGCGGCATCAGCGCATCCGGATCGTTCAGCGCGTCGGGCCCGAGCGCCTCGACGCGCCGTTGCCGCACCCACTCGGTGTTGACGCCGGAATCGATGATGAGATGGGCGACGTGGATGTTCTTCGGCCCCAATTCACGCGCCATCGCCTGCGCCACGGCGCGAAGACCGAACTTGGCGCTGGCGAATGCCGCATAGCCCGGCCCGCCGCGCAGGCTTGCGGTGGCGCCGGTGAAGAAGATGTTGCCCTGCCCGCGCGGCAGCATCAGCCGCGCCGCCTCGCGGCCGGCGAGGAAGCCGGAATAGCAAGCCATCTCCCATACCTTGCGGAATACGCGCTCGGTGGTGTCGAGGATCGGGAAATTGACGTTGGCGCCGATGTTGAAGATGCAGACTTCGAGCGGCGCCTGCTTGTCGGCATCATTGAGGAAGGAGATGATCTCCTCCTCCTTGCGGGCATCGAGCGAGCGCGCGGATATGGTGCCGCCGGAGGCTTCGATATCCTGCACCAGCGGCGCCAGCTTCTCGCCATTGCGCCGGCCGGCGAAGATCGAAAATCCTTCCGTGGCGAATTTCTTGGCGATCTCGGCGCCGATATAGTCGCCCGCGCCAATCACCGCGGCGGTCGCGTTACGCTTCGTCATCTTGCTCTCCTCGGCGGCATCAGGGTCCGGCAGCCGCCCGATCCGGTCAGCCCGCGGCAGCGGTTCTCGTCCCCGACGGTCCGCGTGCGATCGCGGCTTCCTTGAGCTTGTTCTTGAGGATCTTGCCGGTGGATGCCGCCGGCAGCGCTTCCAGGATCACGATCTCGCTGGGCCGCTTGTAGGACGTGAGCTGCCGCGCCGCGTAGGCCTGCAGATCTGCGGCCGTCAGCGTCGCGCCGGGCAAGAGCTGCACGAAGGCAACGACCTCTTCGTTACCCTCGACCGGACGGCCAACGACGGCGCACTGCACCACCAGTCCATGTGAATTGAGCACGGCCTCGACTTCGGCTGGATAGACGTTGAAGCCCGAGCGGATGATCAGCTCCTTGGTGCGGCCGACGATATAGAGTTCGCCTTCCGCATTCACCCGCGCGAGATCGCCGGTATTGAACCAGCCGTCCTTGTCGATCGCGGCGGCCGTGAGATCAGGCGCCCGGTAATAGCCGAGCATGACGTTGAGCCCGCGGACATGCAGTTCGCCGACCTCACCCGGCCGGACCTCGTTGCCGTTCTTGTCGATGATGCGATGCTCGACCCCCGGGAGGAACCGGCCGACCGTGTCGTCACTCGCCAGTTCGCTCTCGCGCACGCCGGAAAGGCCAGGCGAACATTCGGTGATGCCGTAATTATTCAGCAAGGGAATGCCGAATTCCGCCTCGATGCGGCCCTTCAGCACGAGGTCGAGCGGCGCCCCGGCAACGTTCATCAGGCGCAAATTGCCGCGCGCCAGCTTTTGCAGGCCCTGCACAGTCTTGTATTCGAGCAGGCGCTGATAGGTTGCGGGAACGCCGAACACCTTCGTGATCCCCTGCTCGGCGATGGCGCGCGCGAGCGCAGCCGGGTCCGCCTTCGGCACGACATGGAGCGTGGCGCCATGCATCAGCGTCGCGATCAAGAGGACCGAGTAGCCGACGATGTGCGACATCGGCAGCACGCCATAGATGCGGTCTTTAGGACCGGTGTTCCGCAGCAGGCCGGAGGTCCTGGCTGCAACGAGAAGGTTTTGATGGGTCAGCATCACGCCCTTCGGCGTGCCTGTCGTGCCTGACGTGTACATCAGGCCGGCGACTTGTTTGGCGCGGTCAGCGATAACGGGCTCCGGCTGCGTTGTTTCATTCAGCGGGCCGATCGCGATTGCGAACGGACCGATCGAGCCGATTTGCGCGCCGAGACGATCCGCATGAGCGGCCGCTTCCTGCGACAGGGCGGAATTCAGCAACACCCGCCGCGCGCCGCTGTGCTCAGCGATCAGGTCGAGTTCGCGCGCCGACAGCCGTGGATTGACGGCGATGCCCCATGCGTCGAGCTTGCTGGCGGCGAACAGCAGCGCGCCCAGCGCGACGCTGTTTTCGCTTGCCACCATGACCCGGTCGCCTGGACGCACGCCAAGCCGCGCGAGATCGGCGGAAGCGGCATCCACGGCCTCGGAAAATTCGCGGTAGCTCCAGACGCGATCGCCTTCGACAAAGGCGGGATGATCGGGCATTTCCCTGACAAAGCGGGCATAGACCTCGTGAACCCGCGACGGCAGGCCGCGCAACACCTCGTCCCGGCCAAAATTGTCGATCCTCGCCTTCATGGCTTCCTCCCTCGCAAGCGGACGTTTCGCCCTTATCCCCTGTCGTCAGGTCTTGGCGGGCGCGAATGCGCCGCGCGACAAATTCAGCCGTTGGCGGCGCGCATCGCTCCGCGCACATCGCTTCCGGATGTCTGCGCCAGGATTTCCTCCTCGACTTCGCGAAGCTGGTCCTTGCCGAAGAACATCTCGTCGTTGACGAAGAAGGTGGGCGAGCCGAACGCGCCGCGCGCAACCGCCTGCTCGGTGTTGTGCACCAGGCGGGCTTTGATTTCGGGCGCCTGCGCCTTCGCCACAATGCGCTCGGCATCGATTCCCGACGAACGCAGCGCGCCCATCATCACTTCAGGGTCGTCCATCTTCTTGGGCTCTTCCCACATGTGACGATAGACGGCGTGGAAGTACTGCCAGAACATGCCTTCGACTTGCGCTGCGACGGCGCCGCGCATCAGTTGCAACGTGTTGACCGGGAAGAACGGGTTCTTGCGGAAGGTCGTGATGCCGTGGCGGCGGATGAACCGCGCGGTTTCCACCTCCATATATTCGCGCTTGTTGCGGATGCCCTTGAGATAGTCGGCGGGCGAAGAGTTGCCGGTCAGCTTGTAGATGCCGCCGAGCAGCACCGGCACATAGTCGAAGGTAACCCCCGTCCGCTTCTCCACCTCCGGAATGACTTTTGCGGCGAGATAGGCGTTGGGGCTGCCAAAATCGAAGAGGAATTGAACCCTGAGCGCAGGATCGGCCATCTGCATCCTCCCGTCAGGCCGACGGAACGCCGGCTCGATGGATGCGGACCATATAGTTCTAAAATAGAACTGTCAATCCGATACGTGATCCGGTATATTTGCTTGCAAGCCTGGTACTTACGCCGCCTCAATTCTTATTTGGAATGCAATATCTTATGTATATTGATCTGGCGCGGAACGCCTGTGGAGATTCGCGATGAGATGGGACAGCCTCGAGGAGGAACAGTGCTCGCTGGCGCGGACGGTGGCGGTGATCGGTGACCGCTGGAGCCTGCTGGTGCTGCGCGAGTGTTTTCTGCGCACCCGACGGTTCGAGGAATTCCAGTCGCGCCTCTCGATCACACGGCATCTGCTCGCGGACCGGCTGAAGAAGTTCGTGCGCTTCGGCGTGTTGCGGAAAGTCAAGTACCAGGAGCGTCCGGTGCGCCACGAGTACATCCTGACGCAGCGGGGACTCGATCTGTATCCGATCGTGATGTCGATCGTGCATTGGGGCGACACGCACATGGTCGACGAGCGCGGCAGGCCCCTGCTCCACCAGCACAAGAACTGCGGCAAGATTTTCGATCCGGTGATGATCTGCTCGGAATGCGGCGAGCCGCTGCATGCCAAGCACGTTCACACCCAGCCGGGCCCGGGCGCACCCAAACCCGCCACGGCGGCCGGCTGACGGCGAAATCCCTCTCAGCGCTTACCGCTCGCGCCAACGCCGCTGGACGCGTGCGTCAACGTCCACACCGACACCAGAAGCGCCAGCAACAGCAGCGCCGCGGCCAGCAGGAACGGCGCGCCGGGCAGCTTCAACGGCGTCTGCGGACCGATGAAATAGGCAAAAGTCAGCGTGAACAGGAACGGGCCGAGCAATTGCGACACGCTCTGAACGCTGTTCGTCGCGCCCTGCAACTGTCCCTGCTGCTCCGGTGAAACCCGTCGCGTAATCAGCGCCTGTGTTGCCGCGCCCGCCACGCCCCACAGCGCCATCACGGGAATGCCAAGCCAGAACAACGGTCCGGTGGGCGCGACGCCATAGATGAAAATGCCCGCCGCGCCGCAAGCGAGTCCCAGGTACAGCGCCCGCCGTTCGCCAAAGCGGTTCACGATCGGCCCGATCGCCGCGCCCTGCACCACCATCGAGCAGATGCCGACCAGTGCCAGCGTGAGGCCAACGGTTTTCGAATCCCAGCCATAGCGATAGGTCGCATAGAGCACGAACACCGACGGCAGCACGACATGGGCAAGCTGCGCGAAGAAATTCGCCAACGACAATCCGCCAAGCACCCGGTCGGACGCCAGGAGATGCAGCGCGCCGACGGGGTTGGCGCTTCGCCAGCGCCAGGGCGAGCGCCTCTCCTTCGGCAGCGACTCCGGCAGGATCAGGAGACCGTAGAGCGCATTGGCAAAACTCAATCCTGCCGCCACCCAGAACGGCAGCCGCGGATCGGAATCTCCGAGCAGGCCGCCGAGCGCGGGCCCGAGAATGAATCCAGCACCGAAGGCGACGCCGATCTTGCCGAACACCGCAGCGCGCTTCTCGGGCGCGGTGATGTCGGCGATATAGGCAAACGCGGTCGAGATGCTTGCGGAGGTGATGCCGGAGATGACGCGGCCGACGAACAGCCAGGACAGCGACGGCGCCAGTGCCATGAAGACATAATCGACCGCAAGCCCGAAATTGGACAGCAGCACCACCGGGCGCCTTCCGAAACGGTCGGACAGCGCGCCGAGCACTGGCGAGAAGAAAAACTGCATCAGCGCCCAGGCCGTGCCGAACAGGCCGAAGATCCGCGCTGCGCTCGCCGTGTCGTTGTCGACAAAGCTCTCGATCAGTTTCGGCAGCACCGGAATGATCAGGCCCAGCGCCAGCGTGTCGAGCAGGATAGTGACGAAGATGAAGGCGACGGCCGCACCGCGCGGTGCCGCCACGGCCGGACTTGCGGAAGCTTGCTCACTCATGACGGACGCTTTCTCTTGTGCGCGAAAGGATTGGCCTTCTCGCGCAGCGTGATGCGGATCGGCGTGCCCGGCAGCTCGAAGGCTTCGCGCAGCGAATTGACGAGATAGCGCAGATAGGATTGCGGCACGGCATCCGCACGCGAGCAGAACAGCACAAAGCTCGGCGGCCGCGCCTTGGTCTGCGTGATGTAGTTGAGTTTCAGCCGGCGGCCGGACACCGACGGCGGCGGATTGGCCGAGATCGCCTGCTCGAACCAGCGATTGAGCGCGGCGGTGGGAATGCGCCGGTTCCACACCGCATAGGCGTCCTGGATGGCCTTCATCAGGCGGTCGACGCCCTCGCCCGTGAGCCCGGACACCGCAACCAGCGGGGCGCCCTTGACCTGCGGCAGCCAGTGATCGGCATCGGTGCGCAGGGTGGAGATCAGATTCGGCTTGCGCTCGACCAGATCCCATTTGTTGACGGCAAGCACGAGGGCGCGGCCCTCACGCTCGATCAGGTCGGCAATGCGCAGATCCTGTTCCTCGAACTTGTTCTGCGCATCCATCATCAGGACGACGACTTCGGCAAAGCGCACGGCACGCAGCGCATCCGCCACCGACAGCTTCTCGAGTTTCTCCTCGATGCGCGAACGGCGTCGCAGGCCCGCGGTATCGAACAGGCGAAACTTGCGGCGCTGCCAGTCGATCTCGACCGCGATGGAATCGCGGGTGGTGCCGGCCTCGGGGCTGGTGAGCAGCCGCTCCTCGCCGAGCAGCTGGTTGATCAGCGTCGATTTGCCGGCATTGGGCCGGCCGACGATGGCGACGCGGATCGGACGCGTCGAGGCTTCCTCTTCCGAGATGTCCTCTTCGTCAGCCTCGTCCTCGTCTTCCACCGGCTCCGGCATCAGGGCGCGCAATGCCTCGTAGAGCTCACTCATGCCCTCGCCGTGCTCGGCGGAAATCTGCACGGGATCGCCGAGCCCGAGCGCGTAGGATTCCATCGCGCCTAACTCGCCATGCTTGCCCTCGGCCTTGTTGGCGACCAGCACCACCGGCTTGTTGGCGCGGCGGGCGAAATCGGCAAAGGCGCGGTCGTTGGGCGTGAGGCCTGCGCGCGCGTCGATCACGAACATCAGCGCGTCGGCCTGCGCAATCGCGGTCTCCGTTTGCTCCTGCATCCGCGCGGTCAGCGAGCCCTTGGTGCCCTCGTCGAGACCGGCGGTGTCGATGATGGTGAAAGCGAGATCGCCGAGTTTTCCTTCGCCCTCGCGGCGGTCGCGGGTGACGCCGGGCAGATCGTCGACGAGCGCGAGCTTCTGCCCGACCAGACGGTTGAACAGCGTCGACTTGCCGACATTGGGCCGGCCGATGATGGCGATCGTGAACGACATGACACGTGTTTTTGGAGCGATTTCAAGCGCCGGTTTTGCCGCGCCTGTCAATGCGGCGGAAATGAACTAGCGCGAGAAACTGCCGCTTGGCAGCGGCGCCGGGAATGCGGATTGCTGTTGCTGCGCCGGCTGGGCCTGCTGCTGTGGCCCATCGGGCGGCGGCGCGGTGGTGCGGCGGCGCACGATTTTTTGCTTTGGCGGCGGCGGCGCGGCGGGGACGCTGTTTTCTTCCTCGGCGGGCGCGGCATCGGCAGGCGCCGCGGGGGCCGCCGCCTGCTTACTGGACTTGCCCTTTGATTTCGCAGCCTTCGAGCCCGGCGGCGGCTCCGGCGGAGCTGCGGCAGCTGCGGCGGCGGCCGCATTCTGCTCGTCGATCTGCTGCTGACGCGCGCCCTTGTAGAGGTCTTTCGGCACGCCCTGCTCGAGCCCCGGCACGCCTTCGGGGAAGACCGGCTTGCGCTCGCCCGGCAGCTTTTTCTTGGTGTCCATCCAGTCGAGCAGGTCGGACGGATCGAAATTGGCCATGCCGCCACTACAGCCGCCCAACGCGCCGGAGACGGCGATCAGAACGGAAAGGGCGATCAGGCGTTTCGATCCGCGCATGGTGATCAGCTCTTCGCAACCGGCGGCAGCAGGGCCTGCAACGCTTCGGCGCGCGAGCGCAGGCCGGGCGGAGTTTCGCCGTCATTGGCGATCATGTCGAGCCATTGCCGCGCCGCCGTCGCATCATTGGCTTTCCAGGCCGACAGCGCCAGCAATTCGCGCGCGCTGTGGCGGAACGTGCCGTCCTTGCCCGCGGCCGGCTCGAGCCGCTGCAGCATGTTGGGATAGGTCGTGGTTTCCAGCAGCAACTGCGCGGCGCGAATGCGCGCCAGATCGCGATCCGTCGCGGCGACGGAGGAATCTGCGGCGATATCATCATACATCTTGGCCGCGGCGGCCTTGTCGCGCGCGGCGACTTCGCCGGCGGTGCGCAGCCGCGCCAGGATGCGGTAGCCGGACGACGCTTTCGCCGCGAGATCAGCAAAGGCGGCCTCGGCCTCGGCATGCTTGTTCTGCTCGGCCAGTTCCACGGCGCGGTCGAACGCGGCGCCGGCTTCCGCGGCCTTCTTGGCTTCCAGGTACTGGTAGCCGCGCCAGCCGCCTACGCCGGCGACGATCAGGATCGCCAGGGCAACCACGTAGATCGAGTACTTGTCCCACAGCTTCTTGAGCTGATCGCGACGTACTTCCTCGTCTACTTCATCAAATAATTCAGACACTTAAGGCTATCCCACCGCCGATGAGCCGCTGTCAAAAAGGGGGCGGCGCCAAGCGCCCGGTCCCCACCTTGGCGCGGCGTTACCCTATCGATATGGCCGTGGCAAGGCAAAGCGAGGCAGGTCAAAGCGTTAACAGGGGAGACTAGTATGCGGGCTGGCCCGCGACGAATCGCCCGGTAGCGTTGACATCGCGGTTCAGGATTTGGCGTATTCCCGTCCGTCCCATTTTTGGTTTTGCAGGTGATTCATGCTGTTGCGCGCCTCGCTCATCGTGCTGGCTTTGGGACCGGCGGTCCTGCCGGCAGCATCCTTCGCGGCCGAGATCAAACCGAAGACGCCGGACAGCGCGTTTGCCGGCAAGCACCGCCCCGACATCCTGGGCATTTCGGCCGAGACGACGGCCGAGGCGGCGCGAAGCGTGTTCGAGGCTGCGCTGAAGGGCCGCGCCGACGGCAAGAGCGAAATCGGGCAAGCCAAGTTCGGCAATCCCCCGGTCAGCTATACCGCCATCCTGAATTTCAGCGCGCCGCTCAATGCAAAGCAAAGCGGCGAAGCGCTGGTCGCAGGCTTCTCCTCGCCCGCCAGCGAGAACCGCGTCTACTTCCTGTCGCGGACGCTGAATTTCGCCGAGGGCGAGCAGCCTGCCAGGGCGGACATGATCAAGCAGGTGATGGACAAATACGGCACGCCGACCATCGTCGGCGACCAGCACCTCTATTACATCTATCGCGGCAACTCGATCGTGTCGGTCGGCGGCCAGTTCAACAAGCCGGCACTTGCGCTTGAGGCGATCGACAAGCCGCTCGACCCGCGAATGGCGCTGAAACTGAATGCCGACAGCGGCCGCGGTCGCGGCAGCTGCGTCGCGGTGGTAAAACGCTCGGCCGCCGCAAAGGAGAAATCGCTCGCCGTCCTGATCGAGGACGCCCGCAGCGCCAATTGCGACGGCGTGTTCAGCGTGCAGTTCACGCCGTCGACGCAGGCCGACCGCATCAGCATCGCGCAATTCGTCCTGCTCGACGTGAAGCGCGTGATCAGCGCTTCCGCCATCGACGCGGAAGCGATGGCCGCCGGGAACGACGATGCGCCGAAGGGCAGCGCGCCGAAACTCTAGGACGCAGCAGCGGAACGTGCTGCCAGTCCCTCGCGCAGTTGCCGCTTGAGCACCTTGCCGTTGGCGTTGCGCGGCAACGGCTCGGTCAGGAGATCCATGGTCTCCGGCACCTTGTAGTCGGAGAGCCGCTCCGCGCACCAATCTTGGAGCGCTTTGCGCTCGACCGACTCGCGGATCACCACGACGGCATGCACGCGCTCACCGAGCACCGGGCAGGGTTTTGCGATGATCGCGCTCTCCACCACGGCCGGGTGGCCGGCGAGCACCGATTCCACCTCGGCGGAGTAGATCTTCAGGCCGCCGCGATTGATCATGTCCTTTTGCCGGTCGAACACCCGGACGAAATTGTCGGCATCGATCGAGCCGAGATCGCCGGAGTGCCAGAAGCCGCCGGTGAAATTCTCCGCGGTCGCCCTCGGATTATTCCAATAGCCCCTGATGACAGAGCCGCCATGTATCCAGATCTCGCCGATCTCGCCGCGCGGCAGCTCCCTGCCCTCAGCGTCGACAGCCATAATGGTCGCGCCCGGGCATGGCAGGCCGACGCTGTCGATGTGGCTTGCGACAAAGGCAGCGGGCATCATGGTCGAGGGCGAGGTCGTCTCGGTCGCGCCATAGCAATTGGCAAGCTGCAGCCCCGGGATTTTCGCCGCGAGCTTTTCGATGGTGGCGATCGGCATCGGCGCGCCGCCAAAGCCGCCGATGCGCCAACTCGAGAGATCGAAACTGTCGAAATCCGGCTGCAGCAGGCAGAGATTGTACATCGCCGGCACCATCACGGTGTAGGTGACGCGCTCGCGCGCGGCGAGTTTCAGATATTCCGCCGCCTTGAACTCCGGCATGATGATCAGCGTGCCCGCGCAACACGCCATGGTCGTGATGTTGGCGACGACGCCGGTGACATGGCCGAGCGGCACGGCGGCGATCGAGCGATCCGCTTTCGTGAGCTGCAGGCACGACACGAACACCATCGAGGAATGGATGACGTTGCAATGCGCGAGCATCGCGCCCTTCGGCTTGCCCGTGGTGCCTGACGTGTAGAGGATCATCGCGGTATCCTCTTCGCCGACCCTTGCCGGCGCCGGCACGGATGCATTGCCGGTCAGCTTCGAAAACTGCGAGCGGGCCGCATCGTCATCGATGGCGATACGATGCTTCAAGTCCGGCACGTCGCGCGCATCAGGCAGACGATCCACCAGCGCCGCCTCATGCACCAGCAGCTTTGCGCCGCAATCGGTCAGCACATAAGCGATCTCGGGCTTCTGCTGGCGCACGCTGAGCAGCACCGTAATGAGGCCGGCATGGGCGGCCGCAAACATCGTCAGCACGAATTCGACGCGGTTGCCGAGCAGCACCGCGATGCGGTCGCCCGGCACGAGGCCAAGTTTCGCGAAGCCGGCGGCAATGTCGGCGGATTGCGCCACCGCTTCGCGCCAGCTCAGGCGCCGCTCGCCGCAGATGACGGCCTCGCCGTCGGGATTGCGCGCGGCGGCCTCCGCAATCATCGCCCAGATGCTGGCGGGCCGCTCGATGAAGGCCGGCACCACGCGATCGCCAAAGCGCGCTTCCAGCCGCATCGGGGGAATGGAAGAATGCGACCAGTCCATCGGCGCCGTTCCCTTTAGGCTTTTGCTTTCATTCCGTAGACGTGTTCGGGACCGGGAAAGTTACGCGAGCGGACGTCGGCCGCATAGCCCTTGATCGCGGCTTCGATCGCGGGACCGAGCTCGCCATAGCGGCGCACGAATTTTGGCGTCCGCGGCGACAGGCCGAGCATGTCCTCCAATACCAGCACCTGGCCGTCGCAGGCCGCGCTCGCGCCGATGCCGATGGTGGGGGCGGCGATCTCGCCGGTGATTTTGCGCGCCAGCGGCTCGGCGACGGCCTCGATCACGATGGAGAAGGCGCCGGCCTGCGAAATGGCGCGGGCATCGTTCTCGATCGGCTCCCAACTACCCTCCTCGCGCCCCTGCGCGCGGAACGAACCGAGCGTGTTGATCGACTGCGGCGTCAGCCCGATATGGCCCATCACGGGAATGCCGCGCTGGGTGAGGAACGCTACCGTCTCCGCCATCCGCTCGCCGCCCTCGAGCTTCACCGCGCCGCACTGCGTCTCCTTCAGGATCCGCACCGCGGAATGGAACGCCTGCTCTTTCGAGGCCTCATAGGAGCCGAAGGGCATGTCGACGACGACAAGCGCATGCTGCGAGCCGCGCATCACCGCGCGGCCCTGCAGGATCATCATGTCCAGCGTGACCGGCACGGTGGTCTCAAAGCCATGCATGACATTGCCGAGGGAATCGCCGACCAGGATGACGTCGCAATGCCGGTCGACCAGCGCCGCAGTGTGCGCGTGGTACGAAGTCAGCATCACGATGGGTTCGCCGCCCTTGCCAGCAAAAATGTCCGGCGCCGTCTTGCGCCTGATCGCCGCCTGCACCGACATTTCAGGCTCCGATGACGGGAACGCCGATCACGGCGGGATGGAAGGCAAAGGCAAGCGCGAGATAGGCGACGACACCGACCGCAATCGCGATCAGGTCGTTGGTCGTCCCGCCCACCGGGATCGGCGGCCCGCCGGGATCGCCGCGGCGCTTCAGCGAAATGCGGTCGTACACGGCCCAGGCCAGGAACGAGCCGAACAGGATGATCGAGCCGAGATCGCCATTGGCAAGCAGATGCGCCGCCGCCCACAACTTGATGCCCGCCAGCATCGGATGTTTCAGCGCGGTGTAGATGCGGCCGCGGATGTAGGCGGCCACGACGAGGATCACCGCCGGCAGCATCAGCGCCACCGTGATGTGCTTCATCGCCACCGGCGGAGACCAGACGTCGATCCAGCCGGTTGCACGATACCGCGCGAAACCCCACACGATCAGCGCAAGGCCAACGGCCGAGACCAGCGAATAGAGGATCTTGTACGTGCCCTCGCTTGTCGCGGCGATCGCCCGCGCGCGCGCATCGCGCTGCGTGGTGAACATGTGCGCGCCCAGAAACACCACGAGGCCCGCGATCATCACCCAAACTCCCACGGTATCCTCCCGTTTGCGCCCGTCTCCCGGCGCAAGGGCTATCATTTCCGGGGCGCCGAGCGCAATCCGCCTGCGGCTACCTCATTGCTGCTGCGAAGTCTTGCCCAGCGCGCGGTTGTCGACATAGCGGATGGCGATCGGGCGGCCGGCGAGCGCGCCGCCGAGGCCGTCGGTGAATTTCAGCGGCAGGCAGCCGTCGAGGGAGGCGTTGATCGCCTTGAGATAAGTGGCGCGCGTATCGGCCGACACGCCTGCCGTGGCAAACGTGACGCGCGGCGTGGCGATCATTTCGCCTGACCGTTTGAAGCTGAAACGCACCGACATCTGCATGCCCTCACGCGCGGCGTCAGCCGGCGGCGGCGACCAGCAGGAGCGCAACGCGGCGAAGAGATCGCCGATATTGTCGAGGTCATGGTCGGGCTTTTTGTATTTTGCGGCGTCCTGCTCCGGCGGTACGCTCTGGACCGTTAGCCGCAGATCCTGCCCGTAGGGATAGTCGATCTCGGGAATGCAGGGTCCATGATCCAGCACGCTGCAGTGATACGGCGTGCACGGCCGGTTATCGAGCACGCTGCACGGCGCGTGCGAGAACGGCGTGGCATCGATCGGCCGGCGCTCCTGCGCAGACGCGTCACCCGCCGCCGAGCAGGCGGCCATCATGAGCAGCATCCAAAGCAGCCGGCGCATCGCAAGCCCTCGAAATACGCTTCAAGATGAGGCGCTGTGCCGGCGGGGGCAAGGGACGCGCGATCACAGCTTCGCGTTCTCGGCCGGAAGTTCCAGCAATGTCATCGCCCGGCTTGACCGGGCGAGCCCAGTATTCCAGAGGCGCATATGACTTACCGATAGGCCGCTGCGTACTGGCTCCCCCGCTTTCGCGGAGGACGACAAGAAGCGCGCAAGACCCGCCTACTTCTTCTTCACGTCCTTCACCGCGGAAAACTCGATCCCCTCGGCGCGCTCCTTGGTATAGCCGAGATAGAATTCGTTCTTGGCCATGAAGACGGGATCGCCGTCGACGTCGTCGGCAATGCCGGAATTGTTGGCGGTGATGAAGGCCTCGAGCTTCTTGCGGTCGTCGGAGGAGATCCACCGCGCCAGCTGGAATTCCGAGACTTCGAACTCCACCGGCAGCGAATATTCGGCATCGAGGCGCGCCTTCAGCACGTCGAGCTGCAGCGGGCCGACCACGCCGACCAGCGCCGGCGCGCCGTCGCGCGGCCGAAACACCTGGACGACGCCCTCCTCCGACATCTGCTGCAGCGCCTCTTTCAGCTTCTTCGCCTTCATCGCATCGGTGAGCCGGACGCGGCGGACGATTTCCGGCGCAAAACTGGGAACGCCGACGAAGGTCAGGTCCTCGCCCTCGGTCAGCGTATCGCCGATCCGCAGCGTGCCATGATTGGGGATGCCGACGACGTCGCCGGCAAAAGCCTCGTCGGCGACCGAGCGATCCTGGGCGAAGAAGAATTGCGGGCTCGACAGGCTCATGTTCTTGCCGGTGCGCACCAGTTTTGCCTTCATGCCACGGCTCAGCTTGCCCGAGCACAGCCGCGCGAAGGCGATGCGGTCGCGGTGGTTCGGATCCATGTTGGCCTGGATCTTGAACACGAAGGCGCTCATGCGCGGCTCGGCCGCCTCTACCTTGCGCAGATCAGAGTCCTGCGCGCGCGGCGCCGGCGCGAATTTGCCGAGCCCTTCCAGCAGGTCGCCGACACCGAAATTGCGCAGCGCGCTGCCGAAATAGACCGGCGTCAGATGACCCTCGCGGAAGGCATCCAGCTCGAACGGCTTGCAGGCTTCCGAGACCAGCTCCAGCTCTTCCCTGACCTGGCCGACGTCGAGATTGGCGTTCCTCTTGCCGAGATCGGCGATGTCGATCTGCTCGGTGGCGCCGGTCTTGGCGCCCCCGCCTTCGAGCAGGCGTACGCCGCCATTGACGACGTCGTAGGTGCCGAGAAAATCGCGGCCGCGGCCGACCGGCCAGGTCATCGGCGTGGTGTCGAGCGCCAACGTCTTCTCGATCTCGTCGAGGAGCTCAAAGGTGTCGCGGCTTTCGCGGTCCATCTTGTTGATGAAGGTGATGATCGGGATATCGCGCAGGCGGCACACCTCGAACAGCTTGCGCGTACGCGCCTCGATGCCTTTGGCGGCGTCGATCACCATCACGGCGGAGTCGACCGCAGTCAGCGTGCGATAGGTGTCCTCGGAAAAGTCTTCGTGGCCCGGCGTATCCAAGAGGTTGAACACGAGGTCGTTGAACTCGAAGGTCATCACGGACGTCACGACCGAAATGCCGCGCTCGCGCTCGATCTTCATCCAGTCCGAGCGGGTATTGCGGCGCTCGCCCTTGGCCTTGACCTGCCCTGCCAGGTTGATGGCGCCGCCGAACAGCAACAGCTTTTCGGTCAGCGTGGTCTTGCCGGCGTCAGGATGCGAGATGATCGCAAAGGTGCGGCGCCGCGCCACTTCATGGGCAAGCGGCGACGCGGGCGGCGACTCGGCAGGCAAGGCAATGTCGGACATGGGCCGAGCGTTTGGCAGGGAAAGCGCGCGCAATCAAGGGTGATTCTCGCGGTTGCAGCGCTCGCGCCACGCCCCCATATCCACGGCCGGGAGGACGGCCTCCCGTTAGCCCAACACACGCGGGGACGGCCCTGCCTTATCGGGAGGGGTTTTGTCATGGCGTGGACGATCCTGTTCGTAGCGGGTCTGATGGAGGTCGGCTGGGCGATCGGCCTCAAATATACCGAGGGCTTTTCCCGGATGGTGCCTTCCGTGCTGACGCTCGCCTGCATGCTCGCCAGCATCCTGCTGCTGGGGCTGGCGGTGAAGACGCTGCCGATCGGAACCGCCTATGCGGTCTGGACCGGCATCGGCGCGGTCGGAACCGCCATGTTGGGGATCATCCTGTTCGGCGATCCCGCCACCGCCCTTCGCCTCGCCTGTATCGGATTGATCGTGGCTGGGATCGTCGGGCTGAAGCTCGTGACCTGACCGGCGGAAGAGCCGGCCGTTACAACGACCGCCGGAAGTAATGGCCGACCTCGCCAACGATGCCGCGCCGGAAGGTCAGCACGCAGGCGACGAAGATCACACCCTGGATCACCGTCACCCACTGGCCGAAGCCGGCCAGATATTGCTGCATGGCGATGATGACGAAGGCGCCCACCACGGGGCCGAAGATGGTGCCGAGCCCGCCGACCAGCGTCATCAGCACGATTTCGCCGGACATCGACCAGTGCACGTCGGTGAGCGAGGCGTTTTGCGCCACGAACACTTTCAGCGAACCGGCAAAGCCCGAGAGCGTGCCGGACAGGATGAAGGCGAGCAGCTTGTACTGGTCGGTCTTGTAGCCGAGCGAGATCGCGCGCGGCTCGTTCTCGCGGATCGATTTCAGCACCTCGCCGAACGGCGAGTTGATGGTGCGGAAGATCAGCAGGAAACCTCCGAGGAATCCGGCCAGCACGACATAATAAAGAACCGTCGGCTGCGACAGGTCGATGAACCAGAGCAGCTTGCCCTGCGGAATGCCCTGGATGCCGTCTTCACCATGGGTGAACGGCGTCTGCAGGTAGATGAAATAGAGCAGCTGCGAAAGCGCCAGCGTGATCATCGAGAAATAGATGCCCTGGCGGCGGATCGAAACGTAGCCGGTGATCAGGCCAAGCAAGGCGGAGATGAGCACGCCGCCGATAATGGCGAGTCCCGGCGACCAGGGCGGCAGCGGCAGGACAACCCAATGTCCGGCCCAATACGGGAACGAGATCTCTCCGACCTTGAGCAGATGCGCCGTGACATAGCCCGCCGTCCCCAGGAACATCGCGTGGCCGAACGACAACAGGCCGCCGAAGCCGATCAGCAGGTTGAACGCGCAGGCGAGCAGCGCAAAGCACAGCGCCTGCATCACGAAGAACGGATAGATGCCGGTGGCCGGCACGATGGCGAGCAGCGCCGCCATCACCACGAAGACGATCATCTCGTCGCGAACGGCGCGCGGCGATGCCGGCAGGGTGTCGTCGGTCAATGCGCTCATGTCAGGCCGCCCGTCCAGTCAGTCCCGTCGGCTTGATCAGCAGCACCAGCACCATCAGCACGAACACCACGGTGTTGGAGGCCTCGGGATAGAAATATTTGGTCAGGCCCTCGATCACCCCCAGCGCAAAGCCGGTGATGATGGAGCCCATGATGGAACCCATGCCGCCGATCACGACCACGGCGAACACGACAATGATGAGGTCGGCGCCCATCAGCGGGCGGACCTGGTTGATCGGCGCCGACAAGACGCCGGCGAGTGCGGCAAGGCCAACGCCGAGGCCGTAAGTCAGCGTGATCATGCGCGGCACGTTGATGCCGAAGGCGCGCACCAGGGTCGGGTTTTCGGTGGCGGCGCGCAAGTAAGCGCCGAGCTGCGTCTTCTCGATCAGGAACCAGGTGGCCAGGCACACCACCAGCGAGAAGATCACCACCCAGCCGCGGTAGATCGGCAGGAACATGAAGCCGAGATTGATGCCGCCCTGCAGGCCGCGCCAGTCGCCGATCTGGGGATAATCCGGAATGGCATAGGGCAGACCGGACGAGCCGAAATAGTTCTGGAAGATGCCCTGCACGATCAGCGCGATGCCGAAGGTGAGCAAGAGGCCGTAGAGATGGTCGAGGCCGGTCAGCCATTGCAGCATGGTCCGCTCCAGGATCATGCCGAAAATGCCGACCGCGATCGGCGCGATGATCAGCGCCCACCAATAGCCGATGCCGGTGAGATTGAGCAGGAAATACGCGGCGAACGCGCCCATCATATAGAGCGCGCCATGCGCGAAATTGATGATGTTGAGCATGCCGAAGATCACGGCAAGCCCGAGACTGAGCAGCGCGTAGAACGAGCCGTTGATCAGTCCCACCAGAAGCTGCGCATAAAGGGCTTGCATCGGTCGATCTTTCGAGAAACGCGTTGTTGCGGCGCCCGCCGGTCGTCCGCCGGCGGGCTGCCCTTCCCTTCTTACTTCTTCACCAGCGAGCAGGAGCTTTCCGACAGCGGACGGAACGCCTGATCGCCCGGCGTGGTGCCGACCAATTTGTAATAATCCCACGGGCCCTTGGACTCTTCGGGCTTCTTGACCTCGAAGAGATAGGCCGGATGCAGCTTGCGGCCGTCGGCACGGATCGTGCCCTTGCCGAACAGCGGATCGTCGGTCGGCATCTCCTTCATCTTGGCGACCACCTTGGCGCCGTCATGCGGATTGCCGCCCATCGCCTCCAGCGCCTTGAAATAATGGATCAGGCCGGAATAGACGCCGGCCTGCACCATCGAAGGCATCGCCTTGTTCTTCGCCTTCTCCGAGAAGCGCTTGGCGAAGGCGCGGGTGCCGTCATTGAGGTCCCAATAGAAGGTCTCGGTGAAGTTCAGCCCCTGCGCCACCTTCAGGCCGAGCGAGTGCACGTCGGTGATGAAGAGCAGAAGGCCGGCCAGCTTCTGGCCGCCCGCGACGATGCCGAATTCGGCGGCCTGCTTGATGGTGTTGGTGGTGTCGCCGCCGGCATTGGCCATGCCGACGATCTTGGCCTTGGAGGCCTGCGCCTGCAGCAGGAAGGAGGAGAAGTCCGCGGTATTGAGCGGATGCCTGACCTGACCCACCACCTTGCCGCCCGACTTGGTGACGACGGCGGCGGTGTCGCGCTCCAGCGCGTGGCCGAAGGCATAGTCGGCGGTCAGGAAGTACCAGGTATCGCCGCCGGCTTTCACCAGCGCCTGACCGGTGCTGTTGGCCAGCATGTAGGTGTCGTAGACCCAGTGGATGGTGTTCGGCGAGCACTGCGCGTTGGTCAGATCCGAGGTCGCCGCCCCGGTATTGATCATGACCGCGTTCTTCTCCTTGACGACGTTGTTGACCGCGAGCGCAACGCCCGAGTTCAACACGTCCATGAAGATGTCGACTTTCTCGACATCGGCCCACTGCCGCGCGATGCTGGTGCCGATGTCCGGTTTGTTCTGGTGGTCGGCGGAGATGATGTCGATCTTCCAGCCCTTGGCAGCGAGGCCGGAATCCTCGACCGCCATTTGGGCAGCGAGCGTCGAGCCGGCGCCGCCGAGGTCGGAATAGAGACCCGAATTGTCGGTCAGCACGCCGATCTTGATGGTCTTGTCCTGCGCGAGCGCGCCGCCGGCTACCGCAAGCGAAAGCGCCGTGCCGAGGAGAAGTGCCGAAAGTTGCTGTTTCATCGTGGCTCCCTGATGGATGCGTTTGGATTTCAGACGCCGAGATAGGTGTGGAGCTTGTCCATGTTGGCCTCGAGCTCCGAATTGGCAAAGCCGTCGATCACCTTGCCGTGCTCGACGACGTAGTAGCGGTCCGCCACGGTGGAAGCGAAGCGGAAGTTCTGCTCGACCAGAAGGATGGTGAAACCCTCCTTCTTCAGCCGCGCGATGGTGTGGCCGATCTGCTGGATGATGACGGGCGCGAGCCCTTCGGTCGGCTCGTCCAGCATCAAAAAGCGCGCGCCGGTGCGCAGGATGCGGGCGATCGCCAACATCTGCTGCTCGCCGCCGGAAAGTTTCGTGCCCTGGCTGTAGAGCCGGTCCTTCAGGTTCGGGAACAGCTCGAAGATCTGCTCCTGCGAGAGTCCGCCGCTGGCCACGATCGGCGGCAGCAGCAGGTTTTCCCGCACGTCGAGGCTTGCGAAGATACCGCGCTCCTCCGGGCAGAAGGCGACGCCGAGCCGCGCGATGCTGTCGGACGAGGCGCGCGAGATTTCCCTACCGTTGAATTGCACCGAGCCGGAGCGCTTGCCGATGATGCCCATCACCGATTTCAGCGTGGTGGTCTTGCCGGCACCGTTGCGCCCGAGCAGCGTCACCACCTCGCCTTCGTTCACATGGAAATTGATGCCGTGAAGGATGTGCGATTCGCCGTACCAGGCCTGCAAATCCTTCACCGACAACACATGCGCGCCGCTCGCCCGCGCCGCCGGCCGTGCTGCCGTTTTCACCTCAGGCATGACCGGCTCCCAGATAGGCTTCCTTGACGCGCGCGTCCTTGGTGAGCTCGGAATAATTGCCTTCGGCGAGCACCTGTCCACGGGTCAGCACGGTGATGATGTCGGAGAGGTTGGCGACCACGGAGAGGTTATGCTCGACCATCAGGATGGTGTATTTCGCCGAGATGCGCTTGATCAGCGCTGCGATCTTGTCGATGTCCTCGTGGCCCATGCCGGCCATCGGCTCGTCCAGCAGCATCATTTCGGGATCGAGCGCCAGCGTGGTGGCGATCTCCAGCGCCCGCTTGCGGCCGTAAGGCATCTCCACCGCCGGCGTATTGGCGAATTCACTCAGGCCCACGTCGTTGAGCAGTTCGTGTGCCTTGGGATTGAAACGGTCGAGCACCGTCTTGGAGCGCCAGAAATCGAAGGAGGAGCCGTGCTGGCGCTGCAGCGCCACGCGCACGTTTTCCAGTGCGGTCAGATGCGGAAACACGGCCGATATCTGGAACGAGCGCACGAGGCCAAGCCGGGCGACATCGGCCGGCTTCATCGCGGTGATGTCCTGTCCCTTGTAGAGGATGTTGCCCGCGGTCGGCTGCAGGAACTTGGTCAGAAGATTGAAGCACGTCGTCTTTCCGGCCCCGTTCGGACCGATCAACGCGTGAATAGAACCCCGGCGGACTTTCAGAGAAACATCGCGAACGGCGAAAAACCCCGCGAACTCCTTGGTCAATCGGTTGGTTTCGAGAATGAACTCATCGGCCAAACAAAATTCCCCCATCGGGCCATCGCGGCGAAGTCCCATTCGCGCGTGACCGATTTTTCTCCTACCGGCCGGTTCTCCCGCAACGTCTTGGAACGTGTCGGGACCGGCCGCCTCCGGGGGCGGAATATGCCGTCATCCTAGCCGGTTAGGCAAGGCGGAAAGACGACCTTGGCCGCCCCTCGCGGCGGCGTCCGGCGCCTTCAGCCATTAGTCGAATACCGGCCGCCGAGGCGCGGCAGAAAAGCTGCCGTGGCTCGGCCGGTTCCGAGAGGCGGAAAGCATTCCTTAACGGTCTTCGCCAGCAAGCCTTTACCTTCATCAAAAATTTGACCTTCCATCGCAAGCTTCGGCGTTTGCTTTCAGGCGGGCGTGAGAGGCATGGACTTCGAAAGCGCAAATCCGACGGTCGTCAAATCGATCAAGCAGCGTGACCTGCTCAATACCTGGCTGCGGCTATATGCCCGGGACCAGAAGCTGCCTGCTTTGGCGGAATACCAGCCGGAGCGCATCGAGGATGAACTGCCCGATCTCGTCTTCTTCATCGTCGATGACGGCTCGAACCCGCCTCGCATCATCATCGACAGCAACGGCACGCGGATGGCGAGCGCCTATGGCCACACCGGCAAGGGCCGCCGGCTCGAGGAATATCTCGGTCCCCGCCTCGCGCCGCTGGTGATGCCGGTCTATAACGAATGCATCCGCCGCCGACTGCCCGCCTTCACCGTTGCGCATATCGACGACATCTACGGCCGCATCGTCGCCTATGAGCGGCTGCTGCTGCCGTTCTCCGACCGCGACGGCACGGTCACGCATATCGTCGGCTCGCTCAAGACCATCAGCGAGGACGGCGGCTTCGAGATCAAGAATTTGATGCGCGGCAATGAAACACTGCCGGTGCCGAAACTGCGCACCATCATCGACCGCGATCTCTACCATCGCGCGCCGGGCCGCATTCCCTCCGGCGACGTGCTCGAGTTCGGCTAGATCCCGCGATGCAGTTTGCCAGTGCCGACCCTTCGGTGGTTCGCTACATCGCGCAGCGCGTGTTGCTGAATGCGTGGCTGCGCGCCGCGCGCAGGCATCGGCCGCTGCCATTGCTGATCGATTTCGATCCCGGTGACATCAAGGGCGAATTGCCGGACATGATGGGATATGACGTCGAGGGCGACGACGAAGAGCCACGCTATGTCATCACCCAGGAAGGCGCTCGCCTGGTCGCCACTTACGGCAACGACCCCAAGAGCAGCCGCACCAACCGCTATCTGCACGACGCGATCGGTCCGGAACGTTATGCCCGCGTGGTGCCGGCCTATGCGGCGTGCCTGAAGCACCGCCGGCCGATCTATGCGGTATCCATGGTACAGGATGCCGACGGCAAGGACCTTTCCTACGAGCGACTGCTGCTGCCGTTCGGCTTCGACGAGCGGGTCGAGCAGATCGTCGGCTCCATCAAGGCAGTCAGCATCGAAGGCGGCTTCAAGGTCGACAATCTGATGGACTGCGGACGAACAGCGTGCCGGTCAATTTGGTCAACGCCGTCATCAACCTGACCGTCACCGCCGCGCCGGCCGGGCGCCGCGCAGCCGATGACGTGGTCGAGCTCTAGCCCTTCTTGCCCTTGCCGACTTCCTTCTCGTAGATCTCCGGTTTGAATCCGACCAGCAGCTTGCCGCCGAGTTCCAGCACCGGGCGCTTGATCATCGACGGCTGCGCCAGCATCAGGGCCAGTGCCTTGTTCTCGGTGATGCTTTCCTTGTCGGCATCGGGCAACTTCTTGAAAGTGGTGCCGGCGCGGTTGAGCAGCGTCTCCCAGCCGAGCTTGTCGCTCCAGCCCTTCAGCTTGTCCTTTGCGATCCCGGCGGTCTTGTAATCGTGGAAATCATAAGCCACGCCCCTGGCATCGAGCCAGGCGCGCGCCTTCTTCATGGTGTCGCAGTTCTTGATGCCGTAGATCGTGGTGGCCATTTTTTCGTCTTGCCGCTCCCTGTCGCCCATTCCCGATAGATTATGTCGCGCCCGGCTCCAGCGCCTCGCCGATCTCGAGCGGGTGCGCCATGGTCTCGTGCAGCGCCTCCTTGTCAAGCTCGCCCTCGGACAGGCTGATCACGACGCAGGCAACGCCGTTGCCGATCAGATTGGTCAGCGCGCGGCATTCGCTCATGAACTTGTCGATGCCGACCAGGATCGCGATAGACTGGATCGGAATGTCAGGCACGATGGAGAGCGTGGCGGCGAGCGTGATGAAGCCCGCGCCGGTCACGCCGGACGCGCCCTTCGAGGTGATCATGGCAATGCCCAAAATGCCGAGCTCCTGCCAGATCGTCAGGTTGGTATTGGTCGCCTGCGCCAGAAACAGCGTCGCCAGCGTCATATAGATGTTGGTGCCGTCGAGATTGAAGCTGTAGCCGGTGGGAACGACCAGGCCGACCACCGAGCGCGAGGCGCCGAGATGCTCCATCTTCTGCATCATCTGCGGCAGCACCGTTTCCGACGACGAGGTGCCCAGCACGATCAGGAGCTCGTCCTTGATGTACGCGATGAAACGCAGGATCGAGAAACCCGACAGCCGCGCGATCGAGCCGAGCACGATCAGCACGAACAGGATGCTGGTGAGATAGAAGGTACCGATCAGCGCGATCAGCTTCCACAGCGCGCCGAGGCCATAGGCGCCGATGGTGAACGCCATGGCGCCGAACGCGCCGATCGGCGCGACGCGAACGATGATGCGGATGATGCCGAAGAACATTTTTGCGGCCTGGTCGACCGCGTGCGCGATCGGCTCGCCCGTCTTGCCCATGAAGGCGATGGCAAAGCCGGACAGGATCGACACCAGCAGCACCTGCAGGAGGTCGCCGCGGGCCAGCGCGCCAATAAAACTGTCGGGGATGATCGCCAGGAGATGCGCGATGATACCCTGTTCCTTGGCCTGGTGGACATAGGTCTCGACCGACTTCGCATCGATCGAGGCAGGATCGATATTGAAACCGTGGCCGGGCTGCAGCACCTCGCCGACGAGCAGGCCGATGGCGAGCGCGACGGTGGAGACCGTCTCGAAATAGATCAGCGCCTTCAGCCCGACCCTGCCGACGCGCTTGAGATCGCCCATCGAGGAGATGCCGTGCACGACGGTGCAGAAGATGATCGGCGCGATCATCATCTTGATCAGCGCGATAAAGCCGTCGCCCAGCGGCTTCAGCTCCTTGCCGAGATGCGGCCAGAAATAGCCGATCAGGATGCCGAGCACGATCGCGATCAGCACCTGAACGTAGAGGACCTTGTACCAGGGCTGATGGTGGCGGACGGCGGGGCGGATCGCTTCTGTTGTCATTGCGGCCTCGCGGGCGGGAGGAAGCGTGACTTTATCATGATCGACAGCTATGCCGCCGACAAACGAAATTCCACCGCCGTTCTCAAATCGCATGCCTAAGCTGCGCCGTTGCAATCCCTGTGATAAGATTTCAGCAATTGCAGACAAGCCTCAGCAATTGGAGACAAAATGGAATTCACCGCGCTTTTTCTCGCCACCGCCATCGTGATGCTGGCCGCATGGCGAGGCTCACGGCCGCTGGCGTTGGGCTTGTTCGCGGCCATCCTGGTCGCGGCGCTTGCGACCTATCTGCACCACGCCACCGATACCCTGAAACTGTCTTTCTGAGTGGTTGACATGACGCGGTCACTGGCTATCACCCTGAACGTCCTCGGGCTCTATGCGATCGCCCTGGTCCTGATCGTGGCGTTCGCCGCGCAACTCCTGTTGCATGAACTGCCCTGCCCGCTGTGCCTGCTGCAACGCATCCAGTTTGCGGTGCTGGCCATCGGACCGATCATGAATGTGCGCTGGGGACCGCGCGCCAGCCACTACGCGCTGTCGCTGCTTGCCGCTGCCGCCGGCCTTGTGTTTTCGACGCGTCAGGTGCTGCTGCACATCCTGCCCGGCGATCCCGGCTACGGCACGGCTCTGCTTGGCTACCACTACTATACGCTGGCCCTGATCGCCTTCGCGGCTTCCATCGTGCTCATTGCCGTCATGCTGCTGTTCGACCGCCAGTTCGAACCGGAAGCGGCGCCGAAGTTCGACGCGCCGGACCTGTTCGCCACCGCGGCGGTGTGGCTCGTGATCGGACTGACGGCGCTGAATGTGGTCTCGACCCTGCTGGAATGCGGTTTCGGCGCCTGCGCCGACAACCCGGTCGTCTACGAGTTGCTCAAGCGCTGGTGACGATCGGGCGTCGATGGCGATCAGCCGGCGGGTCACGGCCGCGGCGGAATGTTCAATCCGCGCTGCACCGCCGGCCGCGCCAGGCCGCGCTCGAGCCAGGCGGCGACATTCTTGAACCCGTCAAAGGCGACGATATCGCGTGCGCCGTAGAAGCCGACCAGGTTGCGCACCCAGCCGAGCATGGAAATGTCGGCGATGCTGTATTCGTGGTCCAGAAACCATTGCCGGCCCGCAAGATGGGCCTCCATCACGCCGAGCAGCCGTTTCGTCTCATCGACATAACGCTGCAGCGGCCGCTTGTCCTCGTATTCGCGTCCGGCGAATTTGTGGAAGAATCCGAGCTGGCCGAACATCGGCCCGATCCCGCCCATCTGGAAATGCACCCACTGCAGGGCCTGCCAGCGCCGCGCGGCATCGGCAGGAAGCAGTTTTCCAGTCTTCTCCGCGAGATAATGCAGGATGGCGCCGGACTCGAACAGCGGCAGCGGCTTGCCGCCGGGCCCGTCGGGATCGAGGATCGCGGGGATCTTGCCGTTGGGATTGAGCGACAGGAATTCCGGCGTCTTCTGGTCGTCCTTGTTGAAATCAACGAGATGCCACTCGTAGGGCAATCCCACCTCTTCCAGCATGATCGACACCTTGGCGCCGTTCGGCGTCGGCAGCGAGTAGAGTTGGAGACGATCGGGATGTTTTGCGGGCCAGCGTCGGGTGATGGGAAAGGCGGAGAGATCGGGCATCATTTCTGTTCGTTTATCTCTTCTTGGCTTGGCGTCGGCTGCAGGTAATGTACGGACGATGTCAGGGGCCGCAAGGTTGTGACTGCGCATGGATGACCGGCAGAAATCGGGACGGAGCGATGCGGAGCTTGCGACCCATCCGACCGTCTACGCCGCGGACGCGCTGAAGGATCAGGTCGCGCTGATCTCGGGCGGCGCCGGCGGCATCGGCCGCGCCACCGCCTGGCTGTTTGCGCGGCTTGGCGCGCATGTCGTCGTCGCTGGCCGCGACCAGGCCAAGCTCGATAACCTCGTCACTGAGCTGTCCGCGCGCGGTCTAAGCGCTTCCGCACATGCCGCCGATATCCGCGAGCCGGATGCGGTGGCTGCGCTGTTCGACAGGGTGTGGGCCGCGCACGGCCGGCTCGACATCCTCGTCAACAGCGCCGGCGGGCAATTTCCGCAAGCCGCGATCGATTACTCGATCAAGGGCTGGAACGCCGTCATCAACACCAACCTCAACGGCACCTGGTACATGATGCAGGCCGCCGCGCAACGCTGGCGCGACCGCAAGCATCCCGGCAGCATCGTCAACATCGTGGTGGTGACGACCCATGGCGTCTACGGCATCGCCCACACCGTCGCCGCACGAAGCGGCGTGATCGGCCTGTCGCGTGCGCTGGCCGTCGAATGGGCGCCGCTCAACATCCGCATCAACTGCATCGCGCCGGGCCTGATCGAAACCGGAGGCTGGGAAGTCTATTCGCCGGAAGCGCGCGCCGCCTATCCGCGCTCCAACCCGATGATGCGGGTCGGTTCGCCCTGGGACATCGCGGAAGCCTGCGCCTATCTTTCCGCCGCATCGGGAAACTACATCACCGGCGAGACGCTGACGGTCGACGGCGGCGGCCAGCACTGGGGCGAGACGTGGACGACAGGGAAGCCGAAGTATTTTGGCGGGGATGGAGGCTGACTATCGTGGACACTGACTTCACGCACACAGCGGCCACGTCGCGAGATGTTCGTGTCCATTGATACTTCGAACAAGCACGAACTCGCTAATGATCCAGGACACCGGCTCAGCAATTGGGTACTCGTCCACTGCGCGGTCGTCGTAGAGGAGCGTGACGTGGGGTTCGAAACTCGTAAGAGCGCGGCGCCTCAGTCCCTGTCGCATCAGCGTAATGCCCAGCGCTTCCCGAAATGATCGGATTTGACCTAATCCTTCGCCGCCCCTCAATACGAACGGCCGACTTCCTTGACGGCCGCGAAAACTGGCGGTCCGATCGAACAAGACCGTGAACGGTGCAGCGCGCACGTCGGCAAACGCATCGCACACTGCACGCACCTGTTGCTCATGCAGCCCGCCGAGGAAAAACAAAGATACGTGCAGACGGTCAGGCGCGATCAGCTTGCCTGACAACCCGTGAGCCCGCTTGAGTATCGTGGCAAGACGGTGAATTCGTACAGCGGTGGCCGCATCCGGCAGCGCAGCCAGGAAAAGTCGAGGGCCTGCACTTGCATTCTGATGCATCTTGAGATAGAACAGATCATGAACAACAGCTTATGTAAAGCTGGAAATTGACCTGTCGCGGTTGTATTGTAGAAGGCACTACAGTGCAGACGGAGGATTTTGCTGTGCCGCGTGCAAAGCGCAAGGAACATCCGTTATCGATGCGGCTGCCTGAGGCCGATATCGCCATCATCGATCGCGCCGCGAGCTTGCGTGGCCGTTCCCGCACCGATTTTGTGCGGGAGGCAGCGGTGCGCGCCGCCGAAGATGTGCTCATGGAGACAGCTCCCATTCGAATGAGCTCGGGTGGCTTCAAGGCATTCATGAACGCCCTGTCGAAGCCCGCAACTTCCGTACCCGAAATGGTGGAAGTCCTCTCGCGCAAGGCGCCGTGGGAATCGGAAGGTGGAGAAACCGGAACGTGATCACTTGACGATCGCGGGTCCCGAACCGCTGACAGCCGCCCACAACGTCTCCGATTTCGCCTGCGGCAAGCCATCGCTCGATCGCTGGCTAAAGACACGGGCGCTTGACAATCAGGAAAGAGGATTCACGGCCGTACTTGTCGTTCATGACGCCGGGCGCGTGGTTGGGTATTACGGCCTCGCGCCGACCGCCGTCTTGCCGTCCACCTTGCCGCGGTCCATCCGCACCGGACAACCTCCCTCTCCCATCCCCTGCCTGCTGTTGGGACAATTGGCGATAGATCTGAATTGGATTGGTCAAGACGTCGGAACAGGCCTGCTCAAGCACGCGTTGCAACGCTGCGTGATGGCGGCGAGCTTGGTTGGTGGACGGGCGCTGCTCGTCCACGCGGTCGGTGCCGAGGCCGCCTCCTTCTGGAAGCGGCGCGGCTTCATTGCGTCAAAAGACGATCCGATGGTCCTGTTTCGCTCGATCGCGGATATCGCCGCTTCGATCCGTGACCGTTGATTTGGGCTCATCACGCCGGCGCCGGCACCGCCTGCGTTTGCGTCCTCGGGAACGGCCGGAACGCCGTCGCCATCAGGAAGGCACCTAATCCCATGCCCCAGGCGCCGATGTAGAGCCAGGCATAGTTGGCAAAGGTGTCGTAGATCAGCCCGCCCGCGATCGGGCCGGTTGCCATGCCGAGGCTGCCGGCCATCGCGGTGCCGCCGATCACGGTGCCCAGCATGCGCAGCGGGAAGTTTTCGCGCACCAGCACCGAATAAAGCGGCATCACGCCGGCATAGATGAAGCCGAACAGGGCTGCCACCGCGTAGAACGCGGCGAGCTCGCGCACGAACACATAGGCCAGCGCGCCGAATGCCTGCACCAACAGGCCGATCACCAGCACGCGCTTGGCGCCAAAGCGGTCACCCATGAGGCCGAAGCCGATGCGGCCGAACAATCCGGCAAGCCCCTCCAGGCTGTAGATCGACACCGCCGCGATCAGCGGAATGCCGCAGCTGATGGCATAGCTGACGGTGTGGATGATCGGCCCGGAATGCGTGGCGCAGCAGAAGAAATTGGTCGCCAGCAGGATGATGAATTGCGGCGACTTCAGTGCCTGCGCGCGCGTCATCTCCGGCTGCGGCACGGTATCGACGGGTGCTGCCGCATTGGCGGCGAGCGCCGGTGGCCGGCGCACCAGCAGCGAGACCGGGATCATGATGCCAGCGACGACTGCGGAGAGGATCAGCATCGTGGTGCGCCAGTCATGGCTGTCGACGAGCCAGGCCACCATCGGCGACATCGTCATCGGCGCCATGCCCATGCCGGCGGAGACCAGCGACACCGCAAGGCTGCGATGGGTGTCGAACCAGCCGGTCACGGTCGCCATCATCGGCGCGAAGATCGCTGCCGTGGCAGCACCCACCAGGAGGCCGAACAGCAGCTGGAATTCGATCAGCGAGGTGGCGCGGCTCGCCAGCGCGAGGCTCGCCGCGATGACAATGGAACCCGTCAGCACCACCGGCAGCGGCCCGAACCGGTCCGACAGCGTGCCCCAGATCATGCTGGCGCACGCCATCGCGATAAACCCGATGGTCATCGCGCTGGAGATGCCCGCCACCGACCAGCCGGTATCCCGCGCGATCGGCTGCAGCAGCACCGGCAGCGAAAACATGCCGCCGATCGCCACGCAGCCCAACAGACCGCCCGCGGCGACGATAACCCAGCGATAGCTTGAGTTTTGCATTCTTCTTCTCCGTTCCTGCTCTCGCAACACAGGACGAACGAGGAAGGCCAAAGGCGACATGTGACTTAAGAAAAAATGTCACCGATTTGTGAGCCGCCCGCCGCAACTACCGACCTCATCCTGAGGAGCGGCCGCAAAGCCGCGTCTCGAAGGATGGCCGCGAGTTCCGGTTCATGGTTCGAGACGCCTGCTGCGCAGGCTCCTCACCATGAGGAGATACAGCCCCTCACCCGGCCGGCGGCATCATGTCGAAGGCCGGCACTGCCGGATCGATGTAGTCACAGTCGAACCCGCGCACACGATAGGTCACCGCCTGCGGCTTGAACCTTGCGGGATCGTCGAGGCTCGCCGCATGGATGGTGAAGAGGTCCGGCATCGCGGCAAAGGTCAGGTAGACCGGCGTGCCGCAGCTCGGGGCAGAAGCCGCGTGTCTTGACGTTGCCGCTGTCGGCGACCTTGTCCCAGTGGGTCGCCTGCCCCGTCAGCTTGACGGCGGCCCTGTTCGGAAAGGTCAGATAGGATCCATGCCCGGTGCCGCTGGTCTGCTGGCAGTCGCGGCACTGGCAATCATTCATGAACAGCGGTTTTGCGGAAATCTCATAGCGGATCGCGCCGCAGGCGCATCCGCCGGTGAAGGCGTTGCTCATGTTTCCCTTTCGGTGTGGTGTTGAATAAAGCAGCGGGGCCATGTCGATTTCAGGCGCAGGGTCGGCCGGCCTCCCTGCGCAGGTCCGCGACGAGCTTCAGCCAGGGCGCCAGATGGAAGGCGCTCATCAGCAGATACATCGGCACCATACCGCTCCATGGCGACATGCCCGCGGCCGAGCACAACGCCTCCGCCGGTCCGCTGCCAAGCACGCCGGTCAGCAGCGCCATGATGGCGAAGGTCGGCGCTGCAGCCAGGGAGAGCCATCTGATCGCGTGCGACGCGACAGGTGTTTCGTCATGGGCCATCGTTGAAGGACGAAGCATGCCGGCTGTCATGATCGTCAAGCTCCCTCATTCAACCGGTTCGCGCATGTCGCACGCTGCGATCGTCAAGACGGGAATCACGAAGCCCGTCCTCGCTCAGTCGACTGCGCCCGTCGTCAAACTGGTGGCGTCCCTTCGGCGTGAGGTCGAGCCACATGAAGGTGCCCATCAAATTCTCGATCCCGCGGGCGAAGGCCGAGTAGGTGTGAAAGATCTCGCCGC